>CDYU01023067.1_pt1 | contig 239355 bp, 241 predicted proteins | sample 480701 | NCBI WGS metagenome assembly CDYU01 (sample SAMEA3182105, study PRJEB8094) | gut metagenome | biome: human; feature: gut; material: Stool; isolation source: human stools | place: Canada | collected 2013-02-26 | reverse complement strand
GTGACCAGCCTCGCCGTGCTCGTGGTCATGGTGGTCACAGTGAACATTGGGATCGCAGCCCAGATTTCCGCTGAGCAATGCGCTCACCGCCGCGTCAGCGTCCCCGCTGACACCGCCGTAGAGCTTGATACCCGCTTCGGCGAGTGCTGCCTGCGCACCGCCGCCGATGCCTCCGCAGATCAAAGTGTCTACGCCGTGCTGCATCAGGAAGCCTGCCAGCGCGCCGTGACCGCTGCCGTTGGTATCAACGACTTCCGCATGGACGATTTTGCCGTCCGCAGCTTCATAAAGCTTGAACTGTTCGGTGTGGCCGAAATGCTGAAAAATCTGACCGTTTTCATAGGTAACTGCAATCTTCATAATGGAATCTCCTTTGCAATTTTCGTTGGATTTTTCTGTGTTGGTTCTTTGCATCCGGCAGCAACGGCCGCAGTGGGCTGCCTCCTGTCCTCCGCAGATGCGGTAGTTTCCCCCGGTGATGTGCAGCGGTTTCCCGTGGACAAGACACGCTGCGATCTTGCGCCGTGCGCTTTCGTAAATCTCCTGCACGGTCGAGCGGGAAATATCCATTTGCGCGGCACACTGCTCGTGGGTTTGCTGCTCCAGGTCAACCAGCCGAATGACCTCGTACTCGTCCAGCGTCAGCCGGATCGGCTCACTATCCCCACATCCGTCAGGGCAGAATGTCTCAACTTGTGGTGCACCACAAATCCGACGGCACCGTGGCGGTCTTGGCATGGACGCGCCTCCTTTGTTTTCGGTATATGCCGATTATATCACCTCGCGCAGAAAAATCAATACAGAGTTTTCAAAAGCCGCTGTAACGCTTATCCGATAACGGGATGAAAATTACAGCGGCTTTTTATTGCATGCATTAGCTGATTTCACTTTTAATGATGACGGAACAATACTTTTGAGATGTGCTGCAGGGCACGAACCTGTAAGTCAAAGCTATACTAAAACGACAAGGCAGTGTAAGGTTTCGTTTAATTGCAATTATTGCGTTGGTTGTCCATACCAAGGGCAGTGTCGTCCAAAAATCGATGGATGGAATGCAACATTCATTACTTCAAAGAATGCTTCAAACAGGGCAAAGAGCCAAAGGTATATGCAAAGTGAAGAATTCAGCAATTATGCAAAGCTTAGGAATGGCGTAGAAACGGTACCGGCAAACATCCGTAAGAATTACCGCCTTGATAAATTGCCGCGAGGCAAGCAACGAGCGAAATTCTTCTTCGGAAGCAAAATAGCGGCTCTCAATTTCAGGAAACTCTTTGGTTTTCGAAAGGGCTTGGTTAATTATGCTCAAAATCCAATATTTGGATACCGAAATACGAATCTCGGATGTAGCAATCATCTGGATAGTAGTCGATAAAGAAAAGAACGCCGCCTTCACCGTTGTCATGGGCCGGCTTGTGATAAAAGGTGATGCAGTTCCCGCTGCTATTCTGAGCAAAGGGGTTTGGTAGAAATATACTATCTTGAGCATTCTCTTTGCTATGGAAAAACTCCAACTATACAGCCTTCCCCCGTAATGCTACAATGAAGCTGTATTTCAGGGCGAAGTAAGTTAGGGCGGAGTAAGTTAGGAAAGAAAGAGTGGAAAGGAGGTAGTATGCCCTTTGCACAGCTCATGGCGGTTTTACCGCATAGAGATGTGGCATGCTCCTTGCGAGTACCGTCGAACTCAAACGACTTGAAATGTAATAAGGACGAGAATGAAACCGTAATTGCTCATAGGAGTGATTGCGGTCTTTTTTTGTTTCGTCAAAAGAAAGGAGTCAGGCAATGAATGTCCAATAGCAAGCTGATCGAACTGAGTTACTACGACCCATCCGCACAGGTGCGCTTGTCGGCCTATGCGGATACGATAGTGCTCGACCACGATCAAAACGGCAGCATCATCAGTGCCATCCGCTTCGGCGGTTACCCCGAAATGGTGCGGGCAATGGCAGATGCCATCTACGGCGGCGCGACGATAGAAGCCGCCCAAAACGACACGACCCGAATGCTCCAAAGCAGCCTCAAAAGTTATCAGCGGCAGATCACGCACGATGGGATCTACGCCGTGGCAACATTGATGGCTGCGGACACCGTACAGGAGGATGACAGAAGCGGCAAGCATGAAAAAGACGAGGATACAAACCTCGTAGATACGGAGCAGATGGAGCTGCAGCCCCGCAGGTGCTACATCTTCTGTCCTGCCAGGGATCAAAAGCGGCTCTTTGAGGAACTGGATCACAAAACGGCAGCGCCGCTGATCCCGGAATTTCAGGACTATGTGCTCAGCAGTTTGCGCCAACGGGGAGATCTCCGGCAACTGGAGGTCATTTCCCTGAAAGAGCGGATGGACGCATGGGTGCTGGATCTGAAGCCGCAGGATCAGAATGTGGTGGAGGTGCTGGAGCAGGGCTTGCAGAGCGGAGATATCCAGATCCCCGGGGCAGTCCCCAATATGCCAGACGTTTTTGAGAATGTGGAAAATGTCACAGGCTATCTCAATACCTTTGGCGTTACCGTAGCTGACCGTATCCGCAATCAGTTCATGCCCCTTTTTGATCCTGCCAAGGAACCGCTTTCCGATGAAGTGCTCGCTATCAACGATTGCATCATGAGCCGTGTGGGATATTCTCTCTACGATGCGCAGCTTGCGGTGGCAGAAGCCGTCAAGCGGCAGCTTGCGCGTAAGCGTGTGGCGCTCATTATCGCAGAATGCGGTAGTGGCAAAACGAAGATCGGTTCGACTGCTCTTGGCGCTTTGCACGGGCTGTGGGCCGATCAGAAGAGGAAAGACGGCAGGAAATCCTTTGGCATCGTCATGTGTCCCTCCCATGTCACACAAAAGTGGGTGCGGGAGATTGGAGAAACGCTCCCGGATACCTACGGCATGGTGGTGCGCACGATTCAGGATCTCAACCGTCTGTATGCGATGTACGAGAAGGGCGACAAAAGTGTATTTGCTGTTTTTTCCAAGGAGCAGGCGCGGGATGGCTATATGCGTTACCCCGCCGTGCGTTGGAATCGACGCAGACGCGCGTTTCTCTGCCCAGACTGCGACGGTGTGATTGAAATGGAGATCAGCGAGGACGGCAGCCGCTATACGGTGCCGGCCGACCAGTTCTTTTTTCAGAAGGAGCACAAGAAAAATCACACCTGTCCCCATTGCGGTACGCCGCTATGGTCCGCGGTCAATCCGGACAAACGGATCGACTGGGTGAAGATCGGAGAATACGGATGGGTCTACCGCTACGGCGCGCAGGCACATCTGCATCGTACCAAAAACGAGCGTGTTCTCGATCAGCTCACTGAGATCGCCCAAAATCCGGATGCATTCTATCCGATCCGCGGAGCGCACCAGCGGTTTCCCCTGAGTACCTACATCAAGAAAAAGCTGCGCGGGCGCATCGACGGCTTCCTCTGCGATGAGCTGCACGAGTACAACAACAATAGCGGGCAGGGCGATGCCATGGCAGAGCTGTACGGCGCGTCCAGGTGTTTTGTCGGAATGACGGCAACGCTTATCAACGGCTATTCCTCCGGCATTTTTCACCTGCTCTACCGCATTGTTCCCGGGTTGATGCTCAAGGATGGCAAACGCTACAAAAGCCCCGGTGATTTCGATGCGGAGTACGGCGTGGTGGAAAATACCTATGAGATACAGGATGCGGAGTACAATTCCAATAGGCGCACCAGTAAGCGCAGAACAAAGTCAAAGCAGCTGCCCGGCGTATCGCCGCTGGTATTTTCCCGTTTCCTGCTGGAATACACGGCATTTCTCTCCCTCTCCGACATGGGCAAAGACCTGCCGGACTACGAAGAGATCCCCGTACCGCTGGAGATGCCGGAGGATGTACGCACGGCCTATAAAGAGGCGGAACACAAATTGCAGAAAGTCCTGCGCACAGACCGGAAGGCGGCGCAGAAGATCCTGTCCACCTATCTCAATTTGCTGACGGTTTACCCGGATCAGCCCTACGATCAAGCGGAGGTAGTGCATCCCATAAACGGAATGCCCATTGTAACGCCAAAGAACTGCGGCGATTTTTCCCGTCTGCTTCCCAAGGAGGAACGGGTATTGGAACTGGTGCGGCAGAAAGCGGCAAACGGAGAGCGCGTGCTCATCTATACCAGTTGGACGCGCACGGATTCACAGAAAAAGCTCCAGAAGCTTCTTTGCTCGGAAGGTTATCGGACAGAGATCCTGACGCCGCAGATCGCTACGGATAAGCGGGAGGACTGGGTCAACAAGCGTGTCAAGAACGGTTTGCAGGTGCTCATTACCAACCCGCGCTGCGTGGAAACCGGCCTTGACCTCAATGCCTTTACCACCATTATCTTCTACTCCATGGGCTATAACCTCTTTACGCTGCGGCAGGCATCCCGCCGGTCGTGGCGGATCAATCAGACCGCCCCCAGAGTGGAGGTATATATGCTCTACTACGCCGATACCATGCAGGCAAAGGCTATGAAGCTGATGGCATCCAAGTTGGCGGTAGCGGGCATCATCGAGGGGACATTTTCTGAAGAGGGCCTTGCGGCCATGAGTGATGTAAAGGACCTGACCTCACAGATGGCAAAGGAGCTGGCGCTGGGAATCCGGGATAATGTGGAGGATATTGCGGCGGCCTTTCGGAAAATGGCGGTCATGAACCCGGAGCGGAAAAAGAACATCGCAGCTGCGCAGCTGAAAGAGACTGCGGCAGAAGAACAAAAAGCACCCGCAGCCAAGGATTCCTTCGGCGTGCGCACGGCGCAGGCGCAAGTGCGTCAGGCACTTTATGAAGGGCTGCTTGCCAGGACTGCGGAAGAACAGAAGAAACGGAAGTCGAAGAAGGCAGAGGTGGATGAAAACCAGCTGTCGATCTTCGGCTTTGCTGCGTAAAGGAGGAGATTATTTGAATGTAACGATCAATCGGGCGGAAATGCTGTGCGCCATCAAGCGTGCATCGGCCATCGCACCGGCGGATTCGCCGTTGGACGTGCTCCGGGGCGTTTTGCTGGAGGCGGATGCTGCCGCAGGAAAGCTCACCGTCACCTCGACTAATCTGGAAGCGGCGCTGGAGGAAAAGCTCCCCTGTACCGTTCAGGAGGATGGGGCGCTGGTATTTGGCGCGAAGATGCTTGCAGAAATGCTCTCACGGCTGCCGCAGGATACCGTGCAGCTCTGACGGGCAGAAAATCAGGGACGCATGACGCTCAGAAGCGGAGACGCCTGCTATGAAGTGGATGTATGGGAGCGAGGCGCTTTTCCAAAGCCGGATCTTCCTTTTCCGGAGGATACCGTCAAACTCAGCGGGATTCCCGCTATGGCGCAGCACACCGTATTTGCAACCGCACAGGATAACAGCAAGCCGCTTCTCAAGTGCGTCAATCTCATGTTTACCAGCACGGGACTGCGCGCGGCCGGCAGCAACGGAAACTGTATCGTGACGGCCAGAGGTGACAATCAGAGCACGGGGGATGTGAGCCTGCTCATCCCCGCCGCCTCGCTTGGAAAGCTCTCGAATATGTGCCAGGACAAGGATGAATTCCGTGTCGGCACCACGGGAAAGAGCATCGTCTTTTTCCGCGAGAACTTCCTTTTCAGCGCGCGGCTCATGGAGGGCGGCTACATCGATACGGATCAGTTGGTAGGCAGCATCCGGAATGCGTTTACCGTGCTGACGGATATTCACGACATGAGAGCGGCGCTCTCGTCCGTCCTAAGCATTGGCACCGGAAACCGGGTGAAGCTGAGCTTTCAGGATCAGCGCCTTGTATTCCAATGCGCAGGCGATTGCGTCAGCGCATCGGCGCCCATTGAGGTAATTGCATTGACCGGCGCTCCTGCGGGGGACTACTGGTTCAACGCAAAGCAGCTTGTCACCTGCCTGAAAGCCTTGAGCGGCACGGTCACGCTGGGGATCGCGCAGGGCGGAATGCTGACGCTTGCCACGCAGGATGCCTACTATCTGCAAAGTGCCATGCGGCCGGAAGCACAGAAGAAAACTCAAAAAGCCGCGCAGCCGGCTGCTGCGAAAGCGGCGTAAGGAGGGATGCCTTTGGTAGAGATTCCGACGATCTGCCGCTATTGCGGCGGTGCAGTCCATCTTGTTCCCGCGGCAAAGGTGTATGGCCCCGCGGCGGCAAAAAGACTGGGCTTGGAACGTGAGAAATTTTATCAATGTCAGAACTGCAATGCCCGTGTGGGCTGTCATAAGGGCAGCACGCGGCCATTGGGCAATCTTGCCAACGAAGCCCTTCGCATGAAGCGGATGGAGACCCATCAGGTCTTCGACAGCTTCTGGAAGGAGCGGGGCATGAGCAGAACGCAGGGCTATAAGTGGATGGCAAAGAAGCTGAGACTCTCTGAAGAGCTTGCCCACATCGGCGGCTTTGAGATGGATCGGTGCCAGAAGCTGATCCGGCTATGCGAAAAGGAACGAAACAAAGAGAAAAAGAAGGAGACAGCATAAATGTGTGAGAGAACATATTGCCGGCATGAGCATGAGAGACTTTGCTCGTGTCCGCCGGTCACTTGCAGGGACGCCCTTGGAATGGCCGCGCATTTGGCGGAGAACATGGAGAAAGTCCAATGGAGCCTGACCTACAACAGCCTGAAGGAGATAAAGCCCTATCAGTTGTGTCTGGTCGGGAAATGCAGGATCTGCGGCGGGCGGCTGTGCATGGAGCAAAGGCCCGTTGAGGCGGATAGCACTGACGGTTTCCTTGCTGCGGTATACCGGCATTTATACCATTTTCACCGCTCCATCGGTCAGTGCTTGCCTCGCGCGGCGTTTCGCACAAAGTTTGTAGAGATGTTCCGTAAGGAGGATCGCGCCGCTGTTGAGGACTGGCTGAGCATGCCGGAAAACCAGTCGATCCATGCCATGATCTGCGGAAATGCGAAGAGAGTCTATACCATCGTCCACTCCTGGGCGGATGCGGATCAGGGCAATTTTCCTGCTCCGGAAGGTATGGCAGCCTTCACTGTGAAGGAGGAGGCCCGCAAGGAGCTTGCGCGCCTTGTGACGGAGGAAAAGGAAAATCGGACGATCCCGTTTCCGACAGAAGAATACTGTGAGGAGTACGGCGAGTATTTCTGGGAGGCTTACCGGGACGGCTATGCCGCCGGATGGTTTACCCGCTATGAGATCATCGAAAGTCCGCTGTACGCAGAAAATATCGAAGAAAAAGGAGGTGCGGCTGATGATGCTGCGAAAACCGACCTGCGCTGATTGCCCACATAATCTCCAATACATGGAAAGATTGCCGATCAAGAAAAAGGGCGTCACCATGCACTTGGGGGAGCGTTTCTGTGTTGCGGGAAAGCGCGCGAGGAAATTCAAACGCAGTGATCCCAAAACCTATGTGCCAAGCTGGTGTCCCAGGCTCAAGGCTCCCTGTGAGCTGCGGATCTATGGCTTCAAGAATCAGAGAGAATGGAGGATGCACCGCAGTATGTGCGCGTATCTGGGCGAGGATACTTCTCCATCTGCATTCCGCTATGCGGTGCGCTATGAAGGGCATACCGATCTGGCACCGTATGAGTTTTTCGAGTGCTGCAATGAAAAATCGGATGATGAGATTTTGGGTGCAGCAGTCCAGCACTACGATGTTGTGGAAATCGACGACGGTATCAAGCCTGCCTTTTTCTACAAAACGGAGCATGGCTATGAGCTTTTATTCTCGTTTGATGCCAAGACTGCCAAGAAGAATATCAGGGAGGAAATTGATTGAAGGAAACTGTAAAAAGCTGCAGTAACTGCCGATATTCCTATGATCTGCCGAGCAATCGCGGACCGATGGCAAAAACGCAGTACTGTAGAAACAAGAACTATAATTCCGTGAACTACACCACCAAAATGTTGCTGGAGGACTGGGACCAAGGCCACTGCCGCTTTTGGGCGCCCATACCAGAGGAAGGAAACGACAATGAAAAATAATTACTCAATCGCTCAGCGCAACGCCATTGTGGAAGCGAATCTTTGGTGCATCGACAATGTGATCCGTCAGAATCGCCCGCTCATGAGAGCGGCTCGGCTGGAATATGACGATGTGTACCAGCAGCTTGCCCTGCGGCTTATCAAGGCTGTGGCGGGCTATGACCCGGAAAAGGGACGCCTGGAGCAGCACATTTTCGCCCAGCTCAAGTATGAGCTTCTTAGCTGCAGATCGGCCTACCGGCTCTGCGGTATGACCGGCGCACCGCACTCGTTCCGAAAGAGCCATATCATTTCCATCGATACGCTCTCTGAGAACAGCGGCCTCTATGAAGAGACGCTGGCGGCGTAAGGAGGCACGGAAATGACGCTGAGAGATAAGATGCTGGCGGTCATTGCGGATACCAATGCCAGCGTGGCCGAGCGGGAAGAATTGGTGGAGATGATCGCCATTTCCCTGCTGACGCGAAAAAACCTGTTTGTTCTGGGTGAGCCGGGACAGGCCAAGAGCTATGCCATCAACCTGTTCCGCCGGCACATCACCGGTGCGCGGCAGTTTGAGCGGCTTCTTTCCAAGCAGAGCGATGAAGAACAGCTTTTCGGCCGTGTTGATCTTGCGAGTCTGCTGCCGGGCTCTGTGCCGCAAACTGTGCTGGAGCAGGACGCGACCTATCAAAACCAGCGCTTCAACCTGCGTGTCCTCGTCGAGGGCATCGGCTCCATGAAGGACGAGCCCGCAACATGGGAAAAGCTCAAGAGCGGCACCGAAAAGCTGGAGCTTTATCGTGCAGCGCTATCGGCGCTTCACAAAAGCGAGCCCGCGGTGCAGACGGCCGGTAAGATTCCCGAAGCTGATATCGTATTGCTGGATGAGATCTTCAAGTGCAACGACGGCGTGCTGAACTCACTGCTCACCGCCCTCAATGAGCGGAAATACACCAACGAGGGACGCACCTATCCCATTCCGGTCATTTCTTTCTTTGCGGCCTCCAATGAGATCCCTAATTTCAATGACCCGCAGGAAAAGATTTTGGAGGCGCTGTATGACCGCCTGGAGCTGAAGGTCGTGACGGCCAATATGGAGGATCGGGACACGCGCCTTGCCGTTTTGAAGAATAAGCAAACCGGTGCCTTCGGGCAGATCTCCGCCACGATCACGTTGGAGGAGTTGCGGCAAATGCAGCAGGAGGTCGCGTCGATCCCCGTTCCCGACGCCATCAACGAGTTGGCTGACGATATCCTCTGTGAGCTTCGTAAGGATATGGCGGTGTCGGACCGAAAGTATCTGGGCTATTATCCCATCGCGCAGGCCAAGGCATGGCTTTCTGGCCATGACAAGGTAGAATCCTGTGACCTTCTGGCGCTGAAGAATTATCTCTGGCACCTGCCCTCAGACCGTGAAAAGGTGGAAGCGGTGCTCACCCGCCTGTGCGTCAACCCCATGCAGGATAAGGTCAACAATATCCGCGGTATGGCGTTGGAATCCCAGGAGGAATTTGACGCCGCGCTGGGGGATGGCAGCAAGGCCGATACTGCGCGCAAGGCATTTATCAAGCTGCGCGGTGAATTGACGCATCTTTATCAGATGCAGTGCAGCCTTCGCACGGCGGCGCAGTCTGACAGCGAGATTGCGCTGGTGGATGACCTCTTGGCCGATTTGGAGAAGATCAGCCGCAAGGCCCACGAGCAGACACATTTTACTTATACGACGCTGGAAGAGATTGCAGCGTTAAATTAAAGAATATTGGAGGAATCACGATGCTGAACAAGATCATTCTTATGGGAAGACTCACGCGCGATCCCGAACTGCGCAGGACGGAGAGCGGTACCGCCGTTTGTTCGTTTTCAATCGCGGTGGATCGGGACTTCAAGTCCAAAAACGGGGAAAAGGAGACGGACTTTATTGATATCGTTTCTTGGCGCGCCACGGCGGAGTTTGTGAGCAAGTATTTCACAAAAGGCCGCATGGCCGTCGTGGAGGGCCGGCTCCAGATCCGCGACTGGACGGACAAGGAAGGCGGCAAGCGCCGCAGTGCCGAAGTCATTGCAGACAATGTCTACTTCGGAGACTCCAAGCCGAAAGACGGCGGTGAGGAGGATGATATTCCTGCCTATACCGGAGCGCCCGACAGCTTTGCCGTGCCGGACGGCTTTACACCAGACTTTGGCGGCGAATCCGGGGAAATGCCATTTTAAGAGCACCAAATAAGCGAGGGAGGGCATCAGCCCTCCCTCCATATAAAAGATAAGAGGAGAAAACAAAATGAGCATTGTTTTTACGGAAGTACGGATCGAAGACCGTGGTGGCGTGGAGCTTTCCTTTATGGAGGGTGGTTGTTTGGATGAACTTGATATCCGCGAGCTTTTGAAGCACGACCAGCCCTTCCGCGATATGTGGGACGCAGTAGGCAGCGACGCAAGGATCGCCGTCCAGCAGTATCGTTTCCGGGGCGGCAAACAGGGAGAAGAATTGGGTGACGAAAACCACTTCGCCCTGATGCGCGCGTATGATCGCGCACTCTCAGACGAGGACGGATCTACTTTTGTCGAACGGGACGATGTAGACTGGCTGGATGACTTTGAACTCACCAAAGACGATCTTGCAGACGGTAAGTGACAAACTCGCATTGATAGGGGAGCGTTTTATATGGAAACGAGTATTTTTAGCGCCTATTCCAAGAATGAATGCCAGAAGTATTTTGACTATCTGGAACGGCTGCGTCAAAGCGGCGAAACAAATATGTACGGAGCAGCACCATACTTGCAGGAAGAATTTCCGGAGCTGCGGTATGCGCCGGAACGGGCAAGAAAAATTCTGTTGGCGTGGTTCGGCACATTTCGAGAGAAGGAGGCGGATACAAAATGCTGAAGCCCTACCGGACAGTTCAGGATGTTCTTTCCTCTCCGTGGGCGCAGGTGCAGAGAGTGAAACGTAGTCCGCAACAGACAGACCGCGTTTTGCGCTCGACCAAACTGGAGGATAGCATTTACCGGGATCTGCGCATGGAGGATACGGGTATGGACGAGATCGAGAACAGTGCAGGCGAAAAGCTGCACTCTTTTCCGGCGCTCTCGCGGGATATTTTCCAGTCCTTTTATTCCCTGATGCCCCGGCGCAACGCGGACGATGACCTCTCAGTAGCGGCGCGGAAGATCAACGTGCCGATTCTGGAGCACATCACCCAAAGCGACGACTATCCTACGCTCAAGGAGGTGTGTGAAGGGCGGGAGCTTCCGGCCTATGAAGCGGCGACTGAATTTGTTGCCAGAGCATCCGGCGAGTTGGAAGATCTGCTTACTCAGCTGGGCGGCAAGCCCGGTGCTATGAATACACTGGAAAAGCTGGAGCTGGCGGAAGCAAAAGCCGTAGATGAGCTGTTTGGCCTTTTAGAGCAGTTGCAGCGAACCGGACAGGATAATCCTACACTGAACGAGGCTGTGATCAAAGCCGCCAACGAGGCCCAGAGCAAACATCGGCAGGTAGAAGCCGTGGGGAAACTCGTTGACGCCAGTCAGATGCAGAACAGAGCTACGGTCAGCGGAATGATTCAGCAAGCCGTAGCCGCTGCTGCGGAAAAGGCTGAAGAGGTGCAGAGCATCATTGGCGCATGGAGCAATGATCCATCGGATCTGAAGCGTACTCCGGTAAACGAAGCCCTTTTGGAGCGTGTCCGGCGCAGTGATACGCTGCGGGATATTTCCAAATATCTGGGACGCTTTCGTGAGATCTTCGCTCAATGCAAACGCAACGGGTTTGCCTACGGCCGGGGAGAAAAATACTCTCTGGAGCTGGGTAATGACCTGTCTCGTGCGCTGACCTCCGAGCTTGCCATGCTGGCCACACCGCAGACGCAGCCGCTGTTCCTGCGAAAGTATCAGCGCAGGCAGATCAAGCAGTACCGGCGCCGTGAGCCGATTTATAAAGGCGCGGGCGATATTGTCTGTTGCCTGGATGAATCAGGGTCTACCAGCGGAGAGCTTGCCTCTTGGGGGAAAGCGGTTGCACTGGCCTTGCTGGAGATCGCAGAGAGTGACGGCCGCAAATTTGCCCTCGTCCACTTCTCAGGTCCCGGCAGCTTCAAAACGGATATCTTTCTTCCGAAACAGTACAGCATGGAAGATAAGATCCGCGCGGCAGAAACGTTTCTTGACGGCGGCACCGATTTCCATACGCCGCTGAATGAGGCGTTGCGGCTCATTCAGGAGGATGGATTTGAGAATGCCGACATCGTGTTTATCACAGACGGCGAGTGCGACCTGTCCGAAAACTACATTGAGGAGCTGCGAACAGCACAAGCCGAGAGACACTTCACTGTGACCGGTGTACTGCTGGATCAGGAAGATTCAGGCATGGATTTCAGCCTAAAAGCTTTCTGCCAGAATATCTACCGAACCAGCGAACTGACCGGCGAGCAGGTCGTACAAGGCCTTATCGCCAACAGAGTATCCTAACCACATAATGTTAAAGCGGGGCTGCAAAGTGCAGTCCCGCTTTTTCGCAGTTTGGATAGAGTTTAGTGGATGGGAGTTTGTCAGAACTCGTCAGACAGCAGGAAATCGGCCACGTGCATCGTCTTGATGCCTTCATAGTTTCCACCTGCAAATTCATCGGTTCGGAGCACATATTTGGGATAGTTGTCACGGATCTCCAGCAGGCGCTCGTACTCTCTGCGCTCTGTTTTTTCAGATGCGATCTGCTGCGTAACCTGCACATAGACCTTCTCATTCTGACGTGTGGCAACAAAGTCGATTTCACCATCGCTGGTTTTTCCGATGTTTACGGCGTATCCTCTGCGGCACAATTCCAGATACACGACATTTTCAAGGCTCGTGGCAACACTGTCTGCATTGTAACCAAGGACGCTGTACCGAAGGGAGGTGTCGGCCAGATAGAATTTCTCCTGCGTTTTCAGAATTTCCTTACCCTGCAGGTCATACCGGGAACAGCGATGCAGCAAGTATGCTTTTTCCAGTTTTTCAAGATAGCTGTACACCGTTTCGTTATCCAGAGCGCGGTGCTCCGCTTTCAGATAGTCGGAAATGGATTTTGCTGAAAAGGTGTTTCCCACATTGTTAAATGTGTATTTGACCACACGCTCCAGCTGATCAATTTTTCTTACCTGATTTCGCCTTACAATATCAGAGAAAATCGTAGAATTGTAAATGTCTCTGACGATGGTATAAACTTCGTCCTGCGTGTAATTTTGCAGATGCGTCGCGGGGAAACCGCCAAGACGGATATAGTTGGCAAGCTCCTGTCGAGGATCACCAACAGCGTCGTACTGCTCTTTGAAAGTAAGATATTCTGCAAAGGATAGCGTGTATATCCGGAAGGAGACATATCTGCCGGTCAGGTAGGTGGAGATTTCCGAGGACATCATGCGCGAGTTTGAACCGGTGATATACAGATCCACATCATAATCGGAGGAAAGCGAGTTGACGACCTTCTCCCAGCCCTTGATTTCCTGCATTTCATCGAGGAAGAAATAGGTCTTTCCTTCCGGAGAAACGCGGGACTTCAATTCTGAATACATCTGCTTTGCGGTCATATCTTCAAATTCCATGGAATCGAAGCAATAGCTGACGATTCGGGATTCAGGGATGCCGCACTCCCGGAGTTTGGACATGATCATCTTCAGGATTGTCGATTTGCCGCAGCGACGCACACCCGTCAGTATTTTTACAAACGGTGTATCCACATAGGCCATGATCTTATCAACATAACTTGGTCTGTAAATCATTGTAATCGCCTCCGTTCACCCACATCATACCGCAAAATAATGTAGAAAGCAAGTGGTTTTGCGGTTATAAACCGTAAAAGATTTTCGACAGCAGGAAATATACGATTATTTTCATAAAATAACTTCAAGTTTGAGATCCTGAGTGTGGGTGCAAGAACTGCAACTATACGCCCTGCCCTGTGAATGCTACAATGAAGGTGTATTTCAGGGCGAAGTAAGTTAGGGCGGAGTAAGTTAGGGAGGAACAGCGACGGAAAGGGGGTTAGTGCGCCCTCCGGAGCCCTCAAAACGACCTGGAATGAAATATCGGACAAAGAACGAAACCGTAATTGCTCATGGGAGCAGTTGCGGTCTTTTTTTGTCCCAAAATCGAAAGGAGCAAAATTATATGAGTGAACCCAACAACAGCGCGTGGCCCTTCAGTGAGATCACCGAAAGCGAAGGATTTGACATCGACGCCATCTTTGGCACCGGCAACAGTGCAGCAGCTCAGGCAGACTCCTTTGCGGCTCCTGCCCCTGTATCTGCTGCGGTCCTTGCTCCAGCACCTGTGGCGCAGGAAGCACCTACGGCTCCCGTTGCAGCGCCCGCACCGGCTCCTGCCGCTGCTCCTGCTGCCCCGGCACCCAAGGCTCCTGCACCTGTGAAGGCTGCTGCGGAAGTTCCTGCGGAAAACCCCATTGCCGCGGCCTTTGAGCAGAAAACTGCGGAGAACACCAAGGTTGGCCTTTTGGAAAAGCCTCCTGTGTTCTACCACAAGGGTATCAAAGAAGACATCGAGGACGCTTCCATGACCTTCGAGGAGCTTCGGATCAGAAAGTCGGATGACTTCACCGATCTGGAGGAAGGCAAGCGTGTGTCCTGGAGCGTGGAATACTGCGGTATCCGCAAGGAAGTCAAAGACCCCAAGGGCACCACGATCATTTCTATGAAGGAGATGATCGAGCGTTCCCGCGAGTTCCTGGACGCCCTCAAGAAAACGAAAGACAAGAATCCGTGCTGCTATGTCAAGCCCAAGGTGGAGATGAAGACCAAGGGGAACGCTGCCACCTACAAGGGTAAGTTCGGCAGTCTGGAGGAGGCCCGTGCCTCCGACAAGGTCATCTGCCTGATCCCTTCCAACGATGGCAGGATCTACGAGCTTCGTAAGATGGAGCAGGGCGAGTTCATCGCCCCCAAAAACAACGTGACCGATTTTGCAGAGGTCAGAGCCGGGTTCACCCCGGCTCTGCCTAAGATCCCGGGGAGCCTGATGGGCCAGATCATAGCCTTTTTTCGTGCCTTCATGACGGAGAACGAGGAAAACGAGGCGCTGGCTCTGATCTACTGGGATAAGGTCAAGCAGGAGTTCTTTGCCTATGTCCCCAAGCAGACTGTCTGCAAGGTGGAAATCGAGGCCAACCTCCACGACTGTCCCTACGATGATGCTGAGCGGTACATCTGCTATGCGGATATCCACTCCCACAACAGTATGGACGCCTTCTTCTCTTCCAAGGACGACAGTGACGAGCGTTCCACGGGCCTCTACTTCGTGCTGGGAAAGCTGGATCAGTTCTATCCCGACATCAAGGCCCGTATTTTCTGCGGAGATACCTTTGCCCCCATCGACCCGGACACGGTGATTGAGGGACTGGAACAGCAGTTTCCCGTGGAATGGATGGATCAGGTGACCATCCAGAAGAAAAAGGGTGCAAGACTGGAAAAGAACAGCGACAAGAAGTGGGGCTTCCGCGATATTCTGGCGGAGGTGGGGTTATGAAATTCCCCATGGACCGTCCGGTAAAGGTGGTCATGCTGGGTGCCGGCGGCACAGGAGGCTATGTTGCCCCCTATGTGTTCCGCCTGCTCCATATGCTTGGCCGCCCTGCCCGCTTCATCATCTGCGACGGCGATATCGTGGAGCCGAAGAATCTGGACCGGCAGAACTTTGTGCCAGCAGACCTCGGCGAAAACAAAGCCCGCGTGCTGGCAGAACGCTATTCCACTGTCCTCGGCATGGAAACGGAGTATGTCCCCAACTTCATCGAAAAGCTCCCTGACCTTATGGAGCTGATCGAGCCGAAGGAATGGGAGCTGCACCCCCACTCCAGCCGCAGGACAAAGGAAATGGTGCTGCTGCTCGGCTGCGTGGACAACAACAAGACCCGGCAGCTCTGCCATCAGGCGTTTTATCAGAGTGAGGAACTTATTTACATCGACAGTGGCAACGGGAAATACACCGGACAGGTGGTGTGCGGCGTGCGGAGAAATGGACACACCATGCGAAAATCCATTGGCGGCGTCCATCCGGAAATGCTCAAGGACACCGATAAGTTCCCGTCCGAACTGAGTTGTGCCGAAGCCGCGCAAGAAGATCCTCAGAGCATCGTTGCCAACGTCACCGCTGCGACCGCTGTTCTCATCATGGTCTACAACATTCTGACCCACGGAGAAAATATGGCTCTTCAGACCGATTTCTCCACGAGGACGATACGGATGCAGACGGTGCTGGAAAAACAACCGCAGACAAGGAGGAACGCAGCGTGAGGAGAATCGTAGTGGATGCCCGGGCGTTTTCGGACGCCATGGCGAAGGTCAGCCGTGTGCTGAAAAAGAGCCCCCTTCCCATCCTGGGTGAGATCTGCGTCAGCGTCAGAGACGGCATCTGTACCCTGACAGCCACCGATCTAGAGACCTGGATCACAGCCCGGCTCCCGGTGCAGGGAGACGATCTGACCTTTGTGTTCAACAGAACCAAGGATGTGATGAAGGCACTGGCCCACATGGATGGCGAGCTGGTCATGGAACTTACTGAGCGGGCTGAAAACAGCAAGGAGCCGCAGAAGCTACGTCTTTACTGTGCTCAACGCTTGGCGGAATATGAAGTCAGTTCCATCAAGGATTACCCCGAAATGGTGATGGTGGAAGCTGACAAGGTTTTTCGCGCAAATGCCGAACACCTTTTGGAGAGTATCGAGCGTGTGCGCTACGCCACCATGAAGCCGACCACCAACACCAAGCCCTTCAACACCTGTGTGCAGTTTAAGGGTCAGCGGGTCTTCTCTCTGGACGGATACCGCATGGCCTGCGACACGCAGGAGGGTGTGACCTTCCCGGTGCCGTTTTTGTGCTATGGAAGTTCTTTGGCTTACCTGAAGGTCTTTGGGAAGAGTGAAGTAACAGTGCAGGTCGGAACCCGCTGGGTGCTGTTTACAGACGGCGAAGCAAGCCTTTGTGTCCGAAGACAGGGCGTAGATACCTTCGATGTGGACGCGGCGCTGCCCAGGCAGTACCAGGAGACGGTCACGGTCCGAACGGCAGAGTTCATCCGGGAACTGAATTACCTGAAAGAGTGCGCATCCGGGTTTACCAAGCCCTATGTGCGCTTTACAGGTAATCAGCTCACGATGGCAGTGCCGGGCGGGAAGTTTCGTACCGGTATCCAGGTTTCCGGCCGTGGCAGCTTGTCTCTCGGCTTTGACCTGCGGTATATGCTGGACGCTCTGAAGCAGTTCAAGGATGCACCTGAAATCAGAGTAAAGCTCAGCGGTATCTTTTCTCCCATAGTGATCGAGGCAGAGGGCCGCGACGATTTTGCCCTTGTTCTGCCCGTTCGGCTGAAAGAGGAAATGGCCGCATAACGAACAAAAAGTAAACGGGGGGCAGACGCCGCCCGAAAATAAAGAAAAGGAGATTTAAGTTATGAAAACCGTCTACATTCCCAAGGGAGAAACCGTCCATTATGAGTCTTTGGTCACAGAGCATTTGGTGGTCCACGGCCACCTTCATGTGACTTACGGCATCAAGGCCAAGACCATCACCGGCAAGGGCGTTATCAACGCCGGCACCATTGATGCAGATACCGTCTGCATCGACGATGTGGAAGCTGCCAGCGTGATCTGCAAGCGCCTGATCGCCAAGCGTGCACAGGCTCCGGAGATCTTTGCCTCTGAGAGTGCTGCCGTATCCTGTTTCCTGTCTGCCGCCTATGTGGAGACCGGTAAACTGACGGTAGCCATCAGCGAGATCGACGTGGTGGAAGCTCAGGAGGTCGTGAACCTCAAGCCCAAGAAGCGGTCCCTGTTCGGTACGCTCCTTGCCTCCGTTCTGCGCTCTTTCTTGACTGCCCTGACGGTGCGTGGAGAGAAGGCCGAGGTCATGGACGCAGAGTTTACGCCCGTACAGGAGGAAACGGCAGAGGCGACGCAGGAGGAACCTGCTGCCGAGCAGCCTGCCACTGTGCAGGAAGTACCTGTCGCTACGGCCGAGCCGGAGATGGATGTCGTGGATGAGGAACTCAACCGCATCATCGGCCTGTTCAAGCTGTCCCGGGAACAGGGCTATACCCTGAAACTGGTTCCCGGCACACCGGAGGAAAATGCGCCTGTGTTCGACTTTGCGACCGAGCGCATCATCCGCCCTGCAGCGTGAATGCCTATGTGGGAGATCACGGTTGAGAGCAAGACCCGCGTGACGGAGAATGGCCGAGCTGTTCTCTATGAAACGAAGTATTGCGGGCTTCAAGAGGAAGACGGTAAGGTTCGTCTGCTGGTGTATTTCGGAAAGCGTATGCCGCTGGCCGGAGCGCAGCTGATGGAACTGCCCAAGAGCGAAACTAAAATGAAAGACGCGGCATGAGCCGCCTGAACGGAAGGCAAGGAACAATCATGTTCCTTGCCCTCTTTTATCTTTGAATACAAGGAGGATGCGATTATGTCGGTGAAATCTCAGGAACACAGTATGCGACGTCTGGCCGCATTGCTGGGACAGGATCTCAGCTATATCGGCGGAGATCGGGAAAGCGGTTCCAATGGGAACAAAAAAACTTTTTTGAATGTGGGAAAGGTTTTCCTCCGTGCCCTTGCCAAAGATCTGGGCCTGCGGGATGTGACCGTCAGCTCCAACCCCGGCGGCATCGCCGTATCCGGTGATTGCAGCATGATTGGTATGTGGGAAGATGGCGGCATCTATGTGTGTCTGCATAAGCCCGTGTATCACCGCGAACTGGTGCTGTGCTATCGCACGGCACGCCATTCCAAGGACTTTAAGGGCGGATATAACCACTACCTTACCCGAAACGACCTCAAGAAGTGGTCCTACGGCCAGCTGCTGGATACGCTGAGTGAGCTGCGAAAGGACGGATACACCTATGAGCGGGCAGCCTGATCTCCAGACGCAGAAACCCTATGCGTTGGATCGGCTCGTACAGCTCCAGGGACAGATCCTTCAGCTTTCGCAGGGCATGGTAATCCAGCGGGCACGCATCGAGAAATTCCGGCAAACGGATTTGGCTGTGGCAAGGGATACCTACAACGAACTGCAGCGCACCAGAACTACGTTGGTGGACGCTCTGGCGGAATCGCAGCTATTTCTCATGGAGATGGAGGAATACAAGCAGGCTGTGGCGGCCGGACAGCTCAAAAAGGGGCTTGCCGGATTTAACCTCATGAGCACGGCGTACAAGCCGGTCTATGAGGCGCTGAGCCAGTTTTCAGCCGCATTCCCTGTGGGACAGAAGACCAACGCCGCCGTGGTTGGCCGCCTGATGAACAACATCAAGCTGGGCTACTACCCAACGGACCCCGGCAACATCTCGCTGATTTTACAGGGTATCAAGTTTCCGGAGGGCGTGACCACCAATCTGATCGACCCGTGCTGTGGCTGCGGTAAGGCCCTGCGGCAGCTTGCCCAGGGAAACAACTGCTATGCCTATGGTGTGGAGCTGGACGAAAGCCGTGCCGAAGAGGCCCTGACAAGACTGCACCGAGTCGGCTTTGGCAGCTTCTTTCACTGCCGTATCAGCCATGAAGCGTTCCATCTGCTGTTTCTCAACCCGCCGTATCTTTCGGTGATCAATGAGGGCGGCGGACGCTCCCGGCATGAAAAGCGATTTTTGATCGAAAGCCTGCCCACGCTGATGTATGGCGGTCTGTTGGTCTATGTTATCCCGTACTATCGGCTGACGCCTGATATTTGCCGTGTTCTTGTGGATAACTTTGATGATCTCTCTGTCTGGCGCTTTACCGACAGTGAGTTCAAGAAGTTTAAGCAGGTTGCGGTGCTGGGCATCCGAAAGCGCAGGGATACGCAGCTGCAGGACACCTTATGGCTGGAACAGTTTGCGGTCAGTCCCGGTTCCATACCGGAACTGACGCAGATCCCGGAAGGCCGCTACGCTCTCCCGGCACAGCCTATGGAGGTGCAGACCTTCAAAGGGGAACTGTTCAATCAGAAGGAATTGGAGCAGCAGCTTCGCAAGTCCAACAGCTTTACCCAGATGATGTCCCGCAGTGAGTTGGATAACGGTGTCAAACGCCCGTTGCTTCCGCTCTCCATCAGCCAGATCGGCCTCATCGGCGGCTCCGGCATGATCAACGGCCTCATCGAATGCGATACGCCCCATATTATCAAGGGCCGCATCGTTAAGGTCGTGCGCACGGAAAGCGAGGAGAAATTCAGCGCCCGGGGCAAGCATATGGGCAGTGAGGTAACAGAAACGATATCAAACAAGATGATATTTAACGTGCTGACACCAAACGGGTTTAAGGCACTGACGTAAAGAAAGGAGGACAGCGCTATGAAAAGCGCGACTGCCCGTTTTCAGATGGGACACCTTGGTGCATCCCCTGCTGTGTTGGCGGTAGTACCCAAGGAAGAACTGTTTCAGCTTCTGGAGCGCCACCTGTGTGGTGACTGGGGCGATGTGTCAGATAGCGATGCGAGAGCCAATGAGCTGGCACTGCGGCATGACCTTCGGATCATGTCATGGTATCAGACTTCCTGCGGCGCACGCATCCAGATCATCACAGAGGCGGATCGGTCTGTGACAACCATTCTGTTGGCCAAAGAATACTGATAAAGGAGGAAAAATTATGAAATCGTGCAATATGGCAGTGATTGTCCCAGTGGATAAGCTGGCTGGAAATGATGAGGTCCTGCGGGCGCAGGTGTGGGGCAAGGTGTCGGAGCTGCTGCTTCCCGCATTGGGTAAGCTGTACCGGCAGTTTAACCCCTCCAACGGCGCATGGGGCCTCAAACTGGTTCGCCCCTTTGGTGTGATCCTCGGCAAGCAGGAGCCGGAGCAGTTTCTGGCCCTGTTTCTGGCTGGCCAGCAGGCACAGCAGGATGCGATGGAGTTTCATCTGTCAGCCATGATTGAAAAGACAGATATGAGCAATGCCCAGAAAATCGGTGATTCTCTGGTTTGTCCCATGATTGTGGATGGTAAAGATCCGGAGTTGATGGCCCACGCTATCTGGCACATTTCCTTGCAAAAGGGTGCGCCTCTCCCGGACTGCGGCATCTACTACATCGGACTTGGCCGTGCGGTAGCTTCCACGGAGGAGCAGCGAGCTATTCTGGCAAATCCTGCTGGTTATGCCCTTTGCACGGTGACACTGAGCCAGGGGGTGCAGACAGATGCTTGAATTTGACAAGGAACGCTTTGCTGAGTTGCTGCTTACTGCTCCTGCAAAAGAACCATTGCTGGAGTCGGCAGAACCAAACGCCTATGTTCAGTCTCTGATTGATACGTTTGAAAACGAAGGCAGACTTGACCTAACTACAGTCGATCTTGATGCCTTTGAACTTAAACACGTTACCCCGGTGGGTTACGAGAGTATCTACAATCACACCACTGACGGCTGGCTCAAAGGGTTTATCGGATTTTGCCGCAAGACACCGTCGCTTCGCCTACAGCAGCGTTCTTTCTTCTAAGGGAGGCGGCCATGTACGGATATGAGTATGAATTTGACTTTTTGTTATGCCTGCGCCTTTTGAAGTTCCTGCATATGCAGTCTCCGGAGGCAGCAAAAAGAGTCGTTGAGATTTATAAGGAATTGGATACCGAAGAAATCGGCATTGTGATGGAAGAGATCCTGTGGGATATCTTTTCAGATGCCGAATTTGACACGGATGAATTCAATGAGCTGACCATCGTGTACTTCTCGCACCGAGATATTGACCGGCTTTATGAACTTGGACGTCAGGAATCAGCCAGACACGGCAGGATTTCAGATTCCTGGCGCAGAAAGATCCAGGACATTTCCGAGTTTTTTGCAACTGGGCCGACTTATTCCATATTCGGGTTTTCGCACCATTTCTCAACAAGAGGTGTGGTGTTTGAAGCGAAGTTGTCACCGGATTGCTATGAGCCCATCCTGTTCGGCAATACGCTGATCGACATGGTGCTCTACTGTCAAAGGGATCTGCGGCGGTTGGAAGCACGTATGGAAAAGGAAAAAGTAATCGAATTGGAAGCGGAAAGAAAGGAGGCGGCCTGATGAAGGATGCGGAAAACAAAAACTATTCCCGGGATTTGGTTTTGCGGGTATCTCCCTCACGCAACGCCTTTGTTGTGGAGGAGCATAAACCCGGCGGTATTATCAGCTATCGAGAGATTGATCCTTTGGAACTGTACTACGCTATCAGCGGAAGCTACACCAGCAATGATTTTTTGGAAAGTGGATTCCTGCCGGATCATTGTCTGCACGTTTCCATGAGCATTACTGAGCGCAACTATATAATCTGGAACCCCGAGCTTCGGGCAGACATCATCTACCGGGACACAGAATATCAGGATTTTCCCATCCCACGGCTGGTATTTGGCCTGCGGATTCTGGAAAACGGAAAAGTGGCTGAATGCTCTATGGGCGTTGTGGCAGATGAAAAGCCAACCGAGGATACGCAGATGTTCTTTTACCCTTTTTCCAATGTCCATCCGGACGGGAAGGTGTGTACGGGTAATAATGTGCTGCCTCGCTATAAGAAGCTTTCTGCCATGAAGAACTTTCCCAGATATCTGCTGGGCCTTCCCGATAACGATGACATGTTCAGCAGAGACAAGAACAAAAAGCAGTTCAATCATCAGGAACTACTGGAGCATTTGAAGGACAAAGACCCAGCCTATTACTACACGGACATTCTCGTTCCCAATGGCCGTACACTGGGCGAATTTATCTACAGGAGGTAAAAGTATGCCGGAACTTAATCCGCGAGAGATGCAGCAGGCTCTTGCTCAGCCCTTTGCTCCGGAGGATCTGGAGTGGAGACTTCAAAACACCATTGAGGACAAGATGCGTGGAATGGCCGTCCCTTATGTGACCAACCGTGCCATTCAGAACCGACTGGACGAAGTCTGCGGCCCGGAAAACTGGTACAACGACTTCAAACCTTGGCACACCAACGGCAAGAAGGAGTCCCAGTTGTGTGGCATTGCCATCTATTTTGAAGGCAGAGGCTTCATTACCAAGTGGGACGGCGCCGAGGACTCGGACATTGAGCCGGTCAAAGGCGGTCTTTCCGACAGTATGAAGCGCGCCGCATATCAGTGGGGTATCGGCCGTGTCCTCTACAGTCTGGATACAGTCTGGGTGGACATTGAGCGCCGGGGACGCAGTTATGTGATCAAGGACAGTGAGCGCTCCAAACTGGACAATGCCTACCTGAGCACTTTGCAAAGGTTGGGGTTAAAGCCGGCAGAAGCAAGCGGCATCCAGTCCCTGCTCACGCCCAAGAGCGCACCTGAGCAGAAAGCTCCCAAAAACGAAAATCCTGCGCCTGTGCCCAATCAGCAACAGCCGCAGAGCCAGAAAAACAACCAGTCGAGACCGGCGCCTGCTCAGCAGCCTGCACCACAACAGGGCCAACAGCCCCAGCGGCAGCAGACTTCCCGACAGACGGCGCCCACCGCTGCATCGGCCCCGAACAGCACACCTGTTCAGGAAAGCCGACCGGCCGGAAAGACAATGCCGTTTAACGCACCGCAGCAGACGGCACAGCCTCAGCCGGAGCTTTACACCATTCTGGACGCCAAGATCCAGGGCGGTATGAGCGGCAGCAATACGCTGGTCTATCTGGAAACGCCGCAGAAAAAGCAGCTTTATGCTTATGTCCGTGGTGTAAGACAGGAACTGACGCGGGGCACACAGCTTTGCAATGTGAAACTGAAAACCCAGAAGCAGGATACGGTAGCCTTCTATGTGCTGGAGGCGTATGAGATCTACCAGCAGGTACAGCAGGCAGCGTAAGGAAACGGTCTGAAGAAACAGAAAGGAGCAGAAATTTGAAAAAGATCGAGCAGTTTCAGATCACCAGCATGAGCATTTCCGGCTTCAAGTCCTACGAGGGGCCAACGGATCTGATTTTCGGCAATCCTACCGTGATCACCGGCGGCAATGGCCGGGGAAAAACCAGCATTGCCGATGCCATCGCCTTTGTCGTGACCGGGCTTCCGTTCTTTGGGGAGCGCGGTATTGACCGACTGCATAACGAGAGCAATCCCGACGTTGCCATCCGTATGTGCTTTGTGGATGAAACGGGTACCCATCATGAGCTGACCCGCACCCGCAGAAAAAACCGCATGACCATCACCTACGATGGCTATGAGATCCGCCAACTCGACCTCAACGATATGTTCGGGGAGCGTGACGTGTTCCTGTCGATCCTCAACCCTCTGTACTTTATCGAGGAGTTGGGAGAGAGTGGCAAGAACCTGCTGGAGATGTATCTGCCCATGATCCCCCATGAAACGGTGCTGGCCGAGCTTTCCGAGCCGGTGCGAGAGGCGCTCAAGGACGAGTCCTTGCTCTCCCCGGACGCCTGGCTGAAGCGCCGCCGGGAGGAAATTCGCGGTCTGGAAGAGCGCATCACCTATCTGGGCGGTCAGAAGGATCTTGCGGAGTCTCAAAGCCAAACTTATGAGCAGACTCATCAGGAGATGGCAAGTCAGATCGAAAAGCTGCGCTGGGAGATTTCAGGCTTGGAAGCCAAGCAGTTTGCGGGCATGGATACTTCCGAGATGCAGGAGCGGTTGGTGGAACTGAGCCAGCGCTATGATGAGTCGGCACGGGATGACCGTTCCGACGCCGCCGAGCAGCAGCGCAATCTGAGCGCCCTGCGTGCGAAGATCGCCCGTCGACAGGCCGAGCAGTACCAGTCCAAGTTCACGCAGGCTTTGGCGGATATTTCCGCAAAGGCCAAGGAACTGGGCGCACGGTATCAGCGGGAAACAGCCGCCTATAAAGCGTTTCATGCCGGTATGGAGTGTCCCACCTGTCACCGTCCGGTGACGGAGCAGAGCCTGAGTGAAGTGCAGGCGGCGCTCAAAAAGGTGATTTCGGACCTTTATGCCGCCGGAACCGAGCAGCGCGGGCAGCTCACGGAACTTCAGGAGATGGACAAAAAAGCGGCGGACACCTTTGAACAGTTTAAGGCGGATGACCTTGCCAAATGGCAGGCAGAAGCTGCTGAACTGGAGCAGGCCTGCACGGAACTTTCCGGCAGCGCCTCCAAAGAGGTAGAACGACTGCGCATGGAAATCCAAACCCTGAGTGCGGAGCTGGACTACGGCAACCTTACCCAGCCGGAATATGACCGTCTGGCCGAGTGCAGGAAGGAACTGCAGCAGTGCGAGGCAAAGCTGGCTGCCCTTGAGGAAATGGTTGCGGCAGATAGGCCCAACTTTGACAAAGAGATCCAGCAGGCCCGGGATACCATCGGGGAGATCAAGCGCAGCATGACCGATGTGGTCTCCTACATCTGCAAACGGGCGGAGCTGACCTTCTCCCAGCTGAAAATGAACAAGGTGGAGATCTCCCTCTACGATGTGGTGAAATCCACCGGCGAGGCCAAGGACACCTTCAAATTTACTTACGGCGGCCGACGCTACGACCGGCTCTCTCTTTCCGAGAAAATCCGTGCGGGCATGGAGGTCTCCGAACTGATGAAGCGGCTGACCGGCAGGAACTATCCTGTGTTCGTGGACAACATGGAATCCGTTGATGACCTTGCCAATGTCCGTCCCACGGGACAGATCATCATGGCAAAGTGTATTGCCAACACGGCGCTGCAGGTACGGCCTGTCAATCCGATCATCCATATGGAACAGAAAGCTGCCTGATGGGGGGTGACTCCGTTTGGCCGTGAAAATTTACGATAAAATCCCCATCGTGGAAACGGCCAGACGGTGTGGGATCGTCCTCGACTCCCGGACGCTGCGGCGAAAGGAGGTCGAGGCGAGCTGCCCCTTCTGTCATGACCACGGACCAGGGAAATATCATCTGAGCCTCAATGCCGATACAGACCAATACCGCTGTAACCTGTGCGGCGCACACGGCAACAGCGTGAGTCTGTACGCAAGGATCAAAGGGATCAGCAATGCAGAGGCTTACCGGGAGCTGGTGAAAGAGAGCAAGGTTTATCCTATGCCTCAACAGCCAACTCCCCAAAACAGTGAGCGGCAGCCTGTTTCATTGGAGCAGCGCCACGCCGCATATTCGGATATGCTGGATCATCTGGTGCTTCTGGATAAGCACGGAGAAAACCTGCTGGAACGCGGGCTGTCCGAAGAACGTATCTGGGAGAACGGATACCGCAGTATGCCCGAAACGGAGCGGGGCCGCCGGCTTTTGGCCGACCTGCTTCGCTCCCACGGACATGAGCTGTGCGGCCTGCCCGGGTTTCGCACCTACTACGGTGACTGGACGATATCCGGCCCCAACGGGTTTCTGATTCCGGTGCGGAATAAGGATGGCCTGATACAGGGCCTGAAGATCCGCCTGGATGATGCGGACACACCCGACCGAAAGTACCGCTGGTTCTCCAGCCGCAATATGCCAAACGGCACCCGCAGTTATTCCTGGGTCCACGTGATCGGGGATACATCAAGAAAGCGGGCTTTCCTGACGGAAGGCCCGCTGAAGGGTGACGTGGCAAGCCACCTTGCGAATAACGAACTGTTCATTTGCATCGGCGGCGTCAATGCGCTGGGAGGACTCACGGACACCATTCGGGAACTCGGCGTCCGTGAGATCGTAGAGGCCATGGATATGGACCAAATGACCAACAAGAATGTCCGGGACGCTATCCTTACCATGCGCAAGGAGGTAAAAAAGATCCCCGGCATCCGATACTCAAAATACACATGGAACCCGGCCTACAAGGGAGTGGACGACTACCTCCTCAGCCGAGTGGCAGCCATGTAACGGGAGGCATATATGCTGACAAATCGCGAAATGGATGAGATCTACCTGCTGATGAAACAGGATGGATTCGGTATGAAACGCAGCCGGATGCTTGATTACATTGTGCAATATCGTCAAGCAAAAGAAAACGGAGACAGGTTGACGCTTGAGAAAATTGAGTACCACCTGAACTACATCAACTATCGCTACGAATTGGGATTGCTGATGGTTGGTCAATACGAAAAACTGACGCAGATTGTTGAAAATTGGTGACCACAAAAACCAAAAGAAAGGATTATGAACATGGACAAAGTTATGGACATTCGCAATTTTGTTGCCGCCGCAGAGGGCGATGCCGAGCACGTGCTGGGCAAATTCCTCTATTTCTCCCTTGCCAACCTTTTGGTGGATAAGGAGGAACTGGCCGAGTTGTGCGACAGCATGTGTATTCCCTACACCAGCGGCAATCGGCTCTCCGTATCAGATGCCTTTCGCTCCGCTACGGGCGATATCCGGGTGCGCGTTCCGGTGACAGAGGGCGGAGAGACCAACATCTATCTGGCCTACTGCCGTGACAACAAGCGCACGGCGGAGATCCTGTCCCGCGAGCTGGTCAAGGAGACCATGAACCGCCAGACCAACCAGTACGAGAAACTGGCCAATATCAGCTACGACAAGGTGGATGGTGTCTTCCGCTGTGATAACATGGTAATGGACGATGCTGTGGATGTGCGTGAGTGTTGCCGCAAAGCCGAAGAACTCTTTGAGCTTTACCAGAGCTGCGCCAACCGCAAGCAGATCGAGACCATTTGCACCAATTTCCTGCGTGGGATCGAGGCCACCAAGCTGAGCATTACCGGTCATATGTATTTCGTTCCCCGCACCTACATGGAGCGGGTGGATATCTTTGAGGACTTCATCACCCTGCTCAGTGGCCTGAACAAGAAGCAGACACCATTGGTGGTCAACAGCTTCTACATCATCGACGATGCCAAGCAGCGCGATAAGATGACCGAGGAGTTCTATCTGGCAGTCAAGAAGGAGATCGCCACCTATCAGGAGAAGTGCGATTATCTCATCAAGAGCGGCAGCCAAAGTCCCGCGGTCATGGATCGTTGGGTACTGAAGGTACAGGCTCTGGAACAGAAAAAGCGGCACTACGAAGGTGTGCTGCAGCGTGAGCTGGACGGACTGGATGACGAGTTCTCCGTGCTGAAATTCCTCTCGCAGGAACTTCAGGTGCGGGCAAACAGCATCCGCAGCCAGCGATTTCCCACAAAAAAAGCAGCATAAATAATGTCAGCGGGGTATCGGCTCTACATGAGTCGGTACCCCGCTTGCTTTTTGATAATCTATTCCGTATTGCTGAAAAGCTCGCTCTCCATATCCCAAACCTCATTGAGCGGGATCTTTGTGCCATCAGTCAGGATCAGCAGACGCTCGAACTCATCGACCTTCTTCACCTGTCCGGTGACGGTGACATAAGTGCCGCCTGACTTCTGCTCGTCGGGAACAAAGTAGGTCACGGAAACCTCCGGACGGTCAGCAAGGTTGTCCAACAGAAGCTGTTGCTTTCTGTCCAGGGCGGCATGGCTCTCCTCCGACAGCTCGATGCGCTCATCGGTCAAGCGGCCTGTCTCCTTGATGGCGGCATCGTAGCCGGTGAGAGCCGCAAAGGGACTGAACTGCGCCGCACGGTCGATCATGGACATCCGTGGCCGGGTAGCCGAAACATGGTGCGGCAGATCAATGATATCGTTGTACTGGTCGCAGTTCATGTCGCCCCTCCTTGTAACTACGCCTTATGCCCGCCGATTTGGGCGTTGCGATCTTTGGCTGTAGCGCCTTCCTCCAGATTCGTGCCTTTGAGGATGGCGTTCTTGCCGAACTTCTTTTTGATAGACAGGATAGCTTCCTGCTGGCTACGCTCTCGTTTCAGAGCGGCGGCATTCTCAGCCTGCTGGCGGTCTCGGGCCTCATAGTCGGTGAATAGGTCGAGCTGCTCCACCTCCGGCTGGGCAGGCACGGAAGCCTCGTCAATGACATGGTTGGCAACGATATTCAGGCGCCGGACAAGGAGATCAGGATCAACGATGCGGTCGTAGAGTTCAGATACCGCCTGAAGGATCTCTCTTGTAGAGGAAGTATACTTGCCAAGATTGCCCGTGCCGTGTGCGTGCTTCGGGATCTTCCGTCCGTAGTGGTCGGTGGTGACCTCACCCTTGTAGGACTTGCTCCGCTTCGGGTCGGTCAGATTCTCAATATCGTAGCCAACGGTCAGCACGATCTGATTCGTGACAAGACCCTTGTCCACTAAGTCCAGGACCAGCAGATCCGCCATCTCTCGCGCCACCAGCTTGGCCTTCTCAGAAGTATAGGGGCTGTGCAGCACCTGCCCGGAACCGATGCTGTTGGACTCCGGCTTGTAGGCTTTAATGTCCGCAATGGTGCAAGGCTCCCAACCCCAGGCGTGGTCGATGAGCAACTCCGCATTCACGCCAAAGAGCTTATACAACACTTCATCGTTCTGCACGGACTGGCGGGCCACATCGCCCATGGTGAACATCCTATGCTCCTCCAGCTTTCGTGCATAACCCCGGCCGACACGCCAGAAGTCCGTGAGCGGGCGGTGGCTCCAGAGCGTGCGCCGATAGCTCATCTCGTCCAGTTCTGCGATCCGGACGCCGTTGCGGTCAGCAGGAATATGCTTTGCCACGATGTCCATAGCGACCTTGCAGAGGTACATGTTGGTGCCGATGCCTGCCGTGGCCGTGATGCCCGTGGTGGCCAGAACGTCCAGAATGATTTTCATGGCGAACTCGCAGGGTGTAAGTTTGTAGGTGCCGAGGTAGTGGGTTGCATCGATGAACACCTCGTCGATGGAATAGACATGGATATCCTCCGGCGCCACATACTTCAGGTACACATTGTAGATCTCGGTGCTGGTTTTCATATACTTAGCCATCTGGGGCGGGGCTACAACATAGTCGATAGCCAGCTCCGGATGGGCTTTCAGCTCGGTATCATCGTGGGATGCCCCTGTGAAGGTGCGACCGGGAGCCTTGCGTTGGCGCTGTGCATTGGCCTGCTTGACCTGCTGCACTACCTCAAAGAGCCTCGCCCGGCCGGAGATGCCGTACTGCTTCAGAGCCGGAGAAACGGCAAGGCAGATGGTTTTCTCCGTGCGGCTCAGATCCGCCACCACAAGGTTGGTGGTCATGGGGTCCAGGTTTCGCTGCATACACTCGACGCTGGCGTAAAAGCTTTTCAGATCTATTGCGATATAGGTACGCTGCGTTTCCATCTGACCACCTCCTGCAGTAATTTTAAGTGTATTATATCACGCTATTGCAGAAATTGTGTAGCCGGAATGTAAATACGCTGGTATAGCAATGGATTTGCTTTTTTCGCAGTTTATGGTATGCTTTGCTTGAGGTGAGGAAGTTGGACCATGCGATGCGTAAAGAGCGCCTGATGCAAATATACGCTGCTCTGAAAGAGAAAGGATATAATCCCGTTGGGCAGATTGTGGGTTATATTTTGTCTGAAGATCCAACCTATATCACCAATCATGCCGGGGCCCGGCAGATGATCGCCCGTATTGATCGGGAGGAACTTTTGAAAGATATGATCGCGGATTACCTCGGAAAATGAATGCTGTATCGAAGATGCAGGAGTTCGGCTCCTGCCTCTTTTTGCTTAAAGCGGATTACGGGATTAAACTGAAAGAATATCTGATGAATCGCATAAAAGCACTTTATAACAATATATTTGTTACTTAACATAACAAATATAAGTGGTTATAGATGGCGACACCATTAGTTAAACTAACAAGGAAAGGTGGTGTTGTCGTGAAAGAGAAGAAACCGATCAATATAGAAATCGGTCAGCGCATCAAACAAAGCCGTGAAGCTGCCGGTCTTACACAGGAAACCTTTGCTGAAATGCTGGGGCTTGGTGTAAAGCACATTTCTGCCATGGAGTGTGGCGCGGTGGGCGTTTCGCTCAACACCATAAGAACGATTTGCAAGGTGTTGGCCATATCCAGTGATACACTCCTGTTGGAGAATACCGACAAAAACGATGTTTCCGTCATGGCAGCGCGGCTTGAACGTCTTTCGCTGAAACAGTTTAGGATTGCGGAGGATGTATTGAATAAGCTCATAGAGGCGTTTGCTCTGGAAGAGAACGAATCATGATCTGCGTCCTGCGAAGCCGTCTCAGTGAGCGGCTTTGTAGGGCGTTTCTTTTTTGTGGGGGCGCTTCCTCAACCAAGTTGTGGCGGGCAGCGCCGACGCTGCTATTTTCTGATAGATTACGCGGAACAGATGCCAAGAGCACTTTGGTTAGACCAATACCGCACCGGTTTTGTGCCGGAATGTGGCTGTATTCTGCTTAATACTAAGAAATATCTGCGGCTGCGACATAATGTGCCAAAGATTTCATCTGTTCCAATTTATAATACTTTCTGCATAAGGGTGGTGATAAACAATGTAGAAATGGTGGCTTCAGCGTAGAGCAATATAGGACTTATTGCCCCTGATAGCCCCCGTTTCCAACAGGGAACGGAGGTAGATCGATGACCTGTTTCGAGTAACTGACTACAAAAGAATATGGAGCTGTATTCTTTGCCTCGTGGGGAGAGATATGTTCTCTGCGGGTCGTTTTCAGGTCGATTTTTTTTTACTTCCGTCGAATAATCTTGAATTATTGTGGCTTCCTCCGGGAGCCCTGTGTTCCTGCGCCATTCCGCCCGGCCTCACCGCGTATCTTTGCGGTCGTGGTCTGCTCCGGCCTGGCGCTGGCAAAAACTGCACCTTTTACCAAGGCACCTTTGCGGGCTATCATGTCCGTAAGGGTGCCTTTTGCTATGCCCATCGTGCCGGAAATCGGCCTCGCTGCCGTTCTCCGCCCAGCACTCATAGCTGCCCGTATCCAAATATCTACAAAAGACCTGCTAATAAAAGTCAAGCGTGAAATTCAAGAATTTTAGAGCAGAGAAAATGACGCACCAGACCAAGCCGCTTTGCATCTCAAAATGAAACGGCGGCCAGCCAATGACTTTATGGCGAAGATCAGGCGGTGTGTTCCAACGACTCCAGATAGGCCTTCACGGTGGCGTAGTAGATCCGTAGAAACTTATTGGCGGAAGCCATCATGTAGACGCGGTAGGGCTTGCCCTCGGCGCGTTTCCTGTCCATGAACTGGTAGACCGGTTCATCCAGCGGTGCGGTCTGCAGATAGACGCTCATAACAAGAAAGAGTGTCCGCCGTAAAGACGACGCGCCAATTTTGCTCATGGATTTGTGCCTGCCGGTCACATCACCGGAATCATTTGGCGGAGCATCCAGCCCAGCGTAGGCTACGAGCGCTTTCTTGGAATAAAAGCGGCGCACATCCCCGATTTCGGCTATGAGCTGCGGCCCCAGAGTCGGGCCTACGCCGAACATATCCATGACAACGGGATATTCCGGAAGCATGGAAGTCAATGCTTGCATTTCGTGTTTGAGAGCCGCAAGCGCGGTAGAAGTCGCTCTGAGCTGCGCAACCGCCTGTTCCACGAGCAGTTTCGTTGTTTCGGACTTTGGCATAACACCGATATGTCCGCTGGCTTCGGCGTAAATTGTGTGCGCCTTTGCTTCACTGAAGTTGTAGCCGTGCTTCCTGCACCAACGCAGGTATTTGCTTGTGAAAGCCCTTTCGGATTTCTCGCTGACGCAGCGGCAATGCCAGAATTCAGCCACAAAATCCACCCACTTTTCACTCCCATCCCCACGGATCGGGCTTGAAAACAGACGGTTGGCGTTTGGAAACACCGTATCCAGCAGCGAGATCAAATTGTTCTTCAGAACCGTCTGCACCTTGGAATACTGCCGGTACTGGCGGTAGCAGTTCTTCAGCAGTAGCCGGGTATCTTCCTCTGTGATATACCTCGGCAAAGTAAGCCAGCGGTCAAGGCCATAGTTTGCCAGCTTGACAGCATCTTTCTTGTCAGTCTTGACCCGCCTCAAATCGTTGTTCCCGTAGTCATGCACCAGCTTTGCATTGACGACGGAAACATACAGCCCTGCGTCGTGGAGCAGTTTTGCAACCGGTGCATGGTAATTTCCTGTGGCCTCCATGACCACACGAGTCTCACCGTCCAGGATTTTGAGCTGCCTTGCCAGTTTGCTCAGTTCGCTGTCGGTGTGACGGACTTCAAAGGGTGAGATAACGACCTCCCCAAAGGGACGCATGACGGCAACCGTGCTTCTGCCTTTGGAAATGTCAATGCCAACAGAGTTCATTTGTATTCCTCCAATTTGTGAATCGCAACCGGAATCCATCTTTTTTCTCATTGCCGATTCAATCTATTGGGTGACGCGAACTCCAAGGCTCAACCTGCTCAAATCGAACGCTGCAATAAGGGGATGGCTGACAGTCTTTTTAGCGGACATGGAAGCCCAAGAAAGGAATCGTCAGCCAGTTGCTCCCATTATTGTAGCTTAGGCATGAGTTGGAAAGGAAGCCCAGCCGGATGCTGGGCTTCCAACCAAAACTTATTGTAATAGAAAGGAAATTGCTATGAGTGCTGAAATGATTAAGAAGGTTGAGAACCTTTTGAAAAGCTATCGTGAGCGTGAGTGGAAAATCGCTGTTCTGCAGCATAAGATGAAGAACCCCGTGAGAGTGACGGAAACCGAAGTAGCGGAGGCAATGAACTATGCCCATGGTGACGGCCAGGGACATACGCCCGACCGTGTATCCAACAAAACTCTTTATATCGCGCTCAACTACAAGGAGCAGGCAGAGCGGCTGAATACGGAAGCTGCGGAGACTATCGCTGCAGAGCTCTTTGTTCTGGAGCATGAACATGAGCGGCTGAAGCTCTATATCTCTCTGATTGACAAGCGGGAAGCCGAAGTGCTGATGCTGCTGTATTCGGAAAAAGAATCTGCTGTAAATGTGGCAGAGAGACTTGGTTATTCAAAACGGACGATCACGCGAATTCACAATGCAGCTGTCGCACATCTTGCAGAAATGTATGAGTACGCAGAGAAGTACGACGGATAAATATTTACATATTTCGACCTTCCAGATTGGGATGGCCCGATAATGTCCCGGCATTGGCTCGCCGCCTGTACTTGTTTTGTCCATTAGCTTCGTGCTATCATTAGACTACGCCAAAGGAGATGCTTCCCGGTAAAACGGGGGCATCTCCTGCTTTGTTGCTATGGAACGAATGATCTTATGCTGAGGAGGTGTATACAATGGCTCAAAAGCGGCGTGAAAAGATTTTCTCCGAATATCCGGATGTTGTTACTGTGAAGCAAATGTGCGTCATGTTGGGCGGGATCAGCATGAAAACGGCCTACAAGATGCTTGAATGCGGTGATATTCGCCACCTAAAAATCGGCAAGTCCTTCAAGATCCCCAAAGTGTGCATTATTGAATATTTGGTTGGCGAATATTAAAAATATCGGCGCACGGATTTCAAAATAAAGTCTTGAAGCACATTGGAGTGGAAACGGGTAAATGGTATAATAAATCTGCCATTGGCAGATAGGTTATGCCGCTACAGAAAAGGAGGTAATTATGGTAGCGGGTCATCTGCAAACCAAGAAAGGTTATTACTATATTGTGCTGAACATGAGGTCCGACACCGGCGCCCGCAAGACTAAATGGATTGCGACGGGCATTCCGGAGGGCGGAAAAAAGAATTTGAAGCAAGCCGAGGCGCTGCTGACAAAGGCCAGATGTACTTATGAGGACACGGTAATTCATACCGAGCCGAAGTCTAAGACGACCGTTGCCAGCGACATCCTTTTCGCCGACTACATGATCAAGTGGTTGGGTATTATTAAAAACTCTGTGGAGGTAGACACTTATGCGGGATATGTAAATAACGTCAAAAAGAGAATCGCTCCGTACTTCCGTGAGCTCGGCGTGACTTTGAGGAATGTCACTGCGCTGGATATTGAGAATTTCTACAGCTACTGTTTCAATGAACTGAATTTGAAGGGTACGACTGTACAGCGTTTCCATGCCAATATCCATAAGGCCATGAAGTATGCTGTGAAGCATGATTTGATTATCGCAAACCCTATGAACAAAGTGGAGCGGCCCAAGGGTCAAAAGTACACCGGTTCTTTCTACAGCATTTCTGAACTGGAGGAACTGTTTGATGCAATCAAGGGTGATCCTTGTGAGTTTCCGGTTCTGATGGCAGCCTTTTATGGTCTGCGAAGAAGCGAGATCATGGGCTTGCGTTGGCAGGCGATTGATTTTGAAAATAATCAAATCACCATCGACCATACCGTGGTACAGTGCGTCTGTGACGGTGTGGCGATGACCGTAGAAAAGGATCGGACTAAGAACAAGTCCAGTTGTCGGTCAATGCCGTTGGTTCCGCAGTACCGTGAACTGCTGCTCAGTATGAAGGAGCGACAGGAGAACTGTCGGAAGCTGTGTGGTAACTGCTACACAGAGAGCGATTATATTTTTGTCAATGACCTGGGTGTTCCGTATAAACCCAACTATGTAACCCAGCATTTTAAGCTCGTCTTGCAGAAGCATGAACTGCGAGACATTCGTTTTCATGACTTGAGGCATACATGCGCCTCGTTGCTGCTGAAAAACGGTGTGCCAATGAAAGATATTCAGGAGTGGTTGGGACACAGCGATTACAATACCACGGCAAATATTTATGCCCACCTGGATACAACATCCAAGAGCACATCGGCAACGAGAATGACCAGCGTGGTCAGCATCAATCCCAGTATCTGCGTGAACGTGTAAGAGAGAACACGGAGAGAACAGGGCAAAATACCCTGTATTTTCGTAGATAAAGCGTAGATAAAAAAGGAAACGCTTGATGCCTCAAATGCTGAGGGATCAAGCGTTTCGGAGGATGGTGCCGGTGGTGGGACTCGAACCCACACGGAGTCGCCCCCGGCGGATTTTGAATCCGCTACGTCTACCATTCCATCACACCGGCACATTTTATCGAGAAACTCCCTAAAATTCTCATAGGAGAGAACAAGGAGAGAACTCACTATAAAAGCCATATTTTATTGTATCTGGGAAGCCTTGAAAAATCAAGGTTTTTATCAGATTTCATACTGCCAGACTTACTGGCTTTTGAGTCCACTACGTCTACCAATTCCATCACACCGGCACATAACAGAGACATTATACAGTAGGCGGCGCACAAATTCAAGGGCAAATTTCGCAAGCTGAAAAACCGGCTCCGATCCGACAGCACATCTTGACTTTTTCCCCCAGTCTCTGCTATATTGGCTGTGCAGTCTGCCGCCGCCGGGTGGCGGGCCCGCGTTCACCGGCGCACCGTCAGGCCTTAGAAGGTGCGCCCCGTGGGCGCATTTTCTGTTTTTCGGGAGGTTTTTCTTATGGCGTGGGTCTATCTCATCATCGCCGGTGGGCTGGAGGTCTTCTGGTCTACCTTCATGAAGCTGTCCGAGGGCTTCACCAGGCTGTGGCCCTCCGTCTGGACGATCGTGGGCATGCTGGCCAGCTTTTTCTTCCTGTCGCAGGCCATCAAGACCCTGCCCATGGGCACGGCCTACGGCGTCTGGACGGGCATTGGCGCGCTGGGCGCGGTGATCGTGGGTATCGCGGCGTTCCACGAGCCGGTGACGGCGGCACGGCTCATCTTTGTTGGCCTGCTGCTCATCGGCATCATCGGTCTGAAGCTCACCGCATGACAAAAGGAACGGCGTGCCTTCGTCACGCCGTTCCTTTTCTATCCGTTTCACGCCTTGGGAAAGCTCCACCGGAACACGGCGGCGCAGATGCGCAGCGCCACCGTTACGCCGCAGCCGGCCAGCATGGCCAGTCCCGTGCCCAGCGGCCACAGCGCCCGACATACCGCCGCCCCGGCCAGGGACGCGCAGGCGTAGATGTGCTTCGTGAAGATGTAGGGCCGCTCCATGCAGCACACGTCCCTCAGTACGCCGCCGCCCACACCGGTCACGGTGCCCAGAAACAGCACCAGGAACCAGTTGGCCCCGCAGCCCGCCTGTATGGCGATGGCCGCGCCGTGGGCGGAGAAGATGCCCAGACCGATGGAGTCCGCCACCAGCAGCACCGCCTCGGCGTATTTGTTGTGCATGTCCGCCTTCCGCCGCCAGATGTAAAACACCAGCACCGACACGGCGATGGCCACCAGCGCCTGCATGGGATCACGCAGCGCCGCCGGCGGTGTCTGCCCCAGCATCACATCCCGCAGGATGCCGCCGCCCACCGCCGTGGTCATGCCCATCATGGCCACGCCGAACAGATCCATCTCCTTGCGGATACCCAGTGCCGCGCCGGACACGGCAAAGGCCACCGCGCCGATCATCTCAAAATACAGCTGAAAATTTCCCATGGTATCTCCTCCCGACCTGCCTACTATACACCGGCCCCCCCGTTTCGGCAAGTCCCGTGTGAAAATACGCCGCCCCGCATGTCCGCCGCCGGTATGGCCGCGTCTGTCTCCGCCGCCGCGCTTCGTGCTTTCCGGCGCTCCCACCCGCCCCGGCCTGCCGCGCGAAAAAAGGCAGGGCCTCGGCCCTGCCTTTTTTCTTGGGAGATTTGGGATTTGGGAGAGAAAAAAAGAAAAGTAGAGAAATAGCATATCTCATCACATCGGGCGGGATGCGGCGGCGCCCCTGCCCTTTGTGATTTTTACTATATCACGAAAATATCTGCTTGTAAAATTGAAGTTATCCGCGTAAAATATAAGCGACTTTTGATATATTTTAGGAGAAACGCCATGACGAATCTGGACATTGAGACATTCTGGGCCGTGGTGCAGCACGGTACCATGACGGCGGCGGCGGAGGCGCTGTACATCACCCAGCCCACGCTGTCCATGCGCATCCGGGCGCTGGAGGAACGGGTGGGCACGCCGCTTTTCGTCCGGGGCAAGGGCCAGCGCCGCATCCAACTCACCGCCGCCGGCCAGAAATTTCTGACGCTGGCCCGCCGCTGGCAGCGCCTGCTGTCGGAGACGGACGCCCTGTCGGAGCTGGAGCAGCGGGCCTACCTGCGCATGGCCGCCACCTACACCACCAACCAGTACGTTCTCCCGGCGGTGTACCAGAAATTTCTGTCCCTGCATCTGCCGGTGTCCCTGTGGATCCACACCCTGCGGGACGTGGACTCGGCGCAGGCGCTGCTGAACCACGAGCTGGATTTTGCCCTTATTGACAGCAACACCGTGTTCAACAGCCAGCTGGAGGTGCGCCCCATCTTCCGGGAGCGATTCCTGCTGCTGACCTCGCCGGACAGCCGCTACCCGGCGGAGACGGATCCCGCCGCGCTGGATCCCGCCAACGAGATCCTGGTCACATGGGATCCGGACTTCATCCGCTGGCACGACAGCTCCTTCGGCCCCGGCGCACGGCCGCTGCTGTACGCTGACACCCTGCAGGCGGCGGACTTCTTCCCCCGGACGGAGGATCTGTGGGTGGCCGCGCCGGCCATCGCCGCCGCCTCACTGGATCGCTCCAAGGCCCGGGTCTGCCGCTTCACGCAGGCGCCGCCGGATCGCATCAACTATCTGGTGACGCGCCGGGGCGAGGAGCTGCCGGAGCCGGCCCTCATTTTTCTGGACGCCCTGCGGGAGCATCTGCTGGGCCGGGAGAATGTGCAGGTATATTTGTAAAAAAGCTGCAAAACCGGGTTGACACGCCCCGTTTTTTGGCATAGGATAAGCGTGTACAACAAAACATGTCCGGTAGGTAAGGCTACCGCGAGGGATATGGGCTGCTGCCGCGAAATGGTGGAGACACCATAAGATGGTTTGAGCAGGTACTATCGAAACCAAGGTGGTATCTAACGCAGCTTCACCGCCCCGCGATGCTAAAGCTTGTAACGGTATGCAGGTCACGGGGCCCGTGACCCTCTCATGGTACGCAGCAGGCATCCTACCGCCCGCTGCGTTTTATTTTTTGTTGAAAGGAGGAACAGGCCGTGATCGACTATCAGGAGGAGCTTGACCGCTATTTAGAGCAGATCGAGACGCTGGCGCACAGTAAGGAGTACGCGAGGCTGCGCGACCTGTTCCTGCCCATGGAGCCCGCCGACATCGCCCTGCTGCTGGAGGAGTCCGGCCCCAAGCTGATGCCCCTGCTGTACCGTCTGCTGCCCAAGGAGACGGCGGCGGAGGTGTTCGTGGAGCTGGAGCCGGAAAGTCAGGAAATGCTCATCAACGGCTTTTCCAACACCGAGCTGAAGGAGGTGCTGGACGAGCTGTATCTGGACGACGCCGTGGACATCGTGGAGGAGATGCCCGCCAGCGTGGTCATCCGGATTCTGGACAAGGCCACGCCGGAGATGCGCAAGTCCATCAATGAAATTCTGAAATATCCGGAGGATTCCGCCGGCTCCATTATGAACATGGAGTTCATGTCCCTGAAAAAGGATATGACGGTGGAGGACGCCTTCAAGCGCATCCGCCGTATCGGCAGCGAGCTGGAGACCATCAACATCCTGTATGTCACCGATCCCACCCGCCGCCTGCTGGGCGTGCTGTCCGTCCGCGACCTGCTGCTGGCCAACGAGGACGACATCATCGAGGATATCATGGACCCCGACGTGGTGTGGGCGCGCACCATGGACGACAAGGAGGATGTGGCGCAGGCGCTGAACAAATACAGCTTTCTGGCCCTGCCCATCGTGGACATGGAAAGCCGTCTGGTGGGCATCGTCACCGTGGACGACGCCATGGACGTCATCGAGGAGGAGACGACGGAGGACTTCGAGAAGATGGCCGCCATGCTGCCCTCAGACAAGCCCTACCTCCGCACCGGCGTGCTCGCCACATGGAAATCCCGTCTGCCGTGGCTGATGATCCTGATGCTGTCCGCCACGTTCACCGGCATGATCCTGAACCACTATGAAAGCGCGCTGGCCGCCTGCCTTGTGCTGAACGCCTATATCCCCATGCTGTCCGGCACCGGCGGTAACTCCGGCACGCAGGCCTCCGTGGCCGTCATCCGCGCCCTGAGTCTGGATGAGGTGGACTTCTCCGACGTGCTGAAGGTCCTGTGGAAGGAGCTGCGCGTCTCCCTGCTGTGCGGTCTGTGTCTGGCCGGCGCCAATTTCGTGAAAATGCTGGTGGTGGATCGTCTGCTGCTGGACAACGCCGAGGTCACGCCCATGGTGTGCCTTGTGGTGTGCCTGACCATCCTGTTCGTGGTGGTCTTTGCCAAGTGCGTGGGCTGCTCCCTGCCGCTGCTGGCGGAAAAGGTGGGCCTCGATCCCGCCGTGATGGCCAGTCCCTTTATCTCCACCATCGTGGACGCCACCAGTCTGCTGATCTATTTCCGCTTCGCGTCGTGGCTGCTGGGCATCTGAAAAATTTGTATCTTTTCCATGGCATAGCGCCGCCGTTTTCGGACAAGATAGAGTTGGGTCGTATGGCCTGACTCTATTTTTCTTTTATGGGAGGAAACGCCATGAATCGCGCTTGTACCAACGACGGGTGCAGCTGCACCCCCAACTCTTCCATCAAGTGTACCGTCACCAACTGCGCTCACCACTGCAAGGACGTGAACAACTGCGGCCTCAGCTCCATCCAGGTGGGCACCCACGAGAGCAGCCCCTCCATGGATCAGTGCACCGACTGCCAGAGCTTCCAGAAGTGCCAGTAACGCATCCCGCGTGCTGACCGGCAGAGCGGCTCCGCTCCCCGAACGCCGTCTGCCCCTCCGTGTATGACCCACACGGAGTACATAGCAGGGAGGTGAGGACATGCGCACATCGGTGAAATACGCCGTGGCCGGTACGCTGGCCGGGGCGGCCAACGGCTGCTTCGGCGGTGGCGGCGGCATGGTGCTGCTGCCCCTGCTCACCCGCTGGTGCCATGTGGAGGAGAAGAAGGCCTTCGCCACCTGCGTGGCGGTGATCCTGCCGTTCTGCGTGGTGTCCGCCGCCGTCTACCTGCTGCGCACGCCCCTCGACCTCCCGCAGGCCCTGCCCTACCTGCTGGGAGGACTGGCCGGTGGCTTTGTGGGCGGCCGGCTGTTTCCCCGGGTGCCCGCCCCGTGGCTGCGGTATCTCTTTGCCGCCTTTCTGGTGTACGGCGGCATCCGGTACCTTCTGTGACGGCGTGGCTCCTGCCGGTGCTGGCGGGCTTCTGCACCGGTATCCTGTCGGCGTGGGGCGTAGGCGGCGGCACCCTGCTGCTGCTGATCATGACCCTGTTTCTAGGGGTGGAGCAGGCCGATGCCATGGCCATCAATCTGCTGTACTTCCTGCCCACGGCGGCCATGGGGCTGCTGTACCACCGGAAAAACGGGCTTCTGGAGCGTCCTGTCCTCCGGGCCGCCGCCCCGTGGGGCACGGCGGCAGCCGCCGCCGGCGCGCTGCTGGCCACCGCCGTGGACGTGTCCCTGCTGCGCCGCCCCTTCGGCATCTACCTGCTGCTGGCCGCCGCCAGTCTGCTGCTGCAAGCGAAAAAACCGGGAAAGACCTGATGTCTTTCCCGGTTTCCGCTTCTTGTATCAGTCCTCGCTGGCGTACAGCGGCACATCCGCGTCAAAGGTCTGGCCGTCCCGCAGAACGGTAAGGGTCATGGTGTCGCCCACCAGATGCGTCCGCCGCACCGCCATCAGATCGTGGATGCTGTGCAGCGTCTGTCCGTCGGCCCGCAGCAGCACGTCGCCGGGCAGCAGGCCCGCCTCCTCCGCGCCGCCGCCCTCCGACACGGTGTATACCGACACCTGCCCGCCGTTGTCGGTGCTCTCTATGACCATAACGCCCAGCACGGGCACGCCCCGGAACCGTCCGTTGGCGATGATGTCGTTGACCACGAAGCAGGCGTCGCTGATGGGCACCGCGAAGCCCAGCCCCTCCACGGTGGCCTCCATCTCGCTGCCGTTTCCGCTCATTTTCAGGGTGTTGATGCCGACGACCTGCCCGTACTCGTTGATGAGCGGGCCGCCGGAGTTGCCGTTGTTCAGCGCCGCCGTGGTCTGCAGCAGCGTCATGACCCGCCCGTCCACCTGCACGTCCCGGTTGATGGCGGAGATGATGCCGTCGGTCAGGGTGCCCCGCAGCTCCACGCCCAGCGGATTGCCGATGGCGTACACCGTGTCGCCCACGCGGCACAGGTCGCTGTCGCCGAACGACGCTGCCGGCAGGTCTGCCGCGTCCACGGCCTTCAGCACTGCCAGATCCCGCTCCTCGCTGTAGCCCACCAGCTTCGCGTCGTAGGTATAACCGGTGTCCAGCGCGATCCAGCAGTCTTTTCCGCCGGAGATAACGTGTGCGTTGGTGATGATGTACCCGTCCGCCGTCATGATAACGCCGGTGCCGATGCTGGCCTGCTCGCCCTTGTCGGCCACCACCAGCACGGTGGAGGGATTCACCTTTTCATACATGTCCTGAATACTCAGCTTCTCCCCTGCGGGCGCCGTGCACACAAGGGACACCCCCGCCTCCCCCTGTATCCGGGGGATGGTGGTCTTTTCCGCGCCGGAGATGTTCACGATGCTGCTGGCGTCGCCGCCGTCTCCCGTTCCGCCGTCCACCGGCGGCACAGCGCCGCCGCCCCGCAAACTGGCGACGACGGTAGCGGCCACCACAGCCAGCACCAGCACACCGGCGGCGATGAGGAACGACCACAGGCCCTTCCTGCTCCGTTTTTCCGGCTCCCGGGGCGTCTGAGGCGCCGCGCCGGACGGCAGCGGCCGTGGCTGCACATAGCAGTCCACCACCTCCTGCCCCTCCGGCCGCACATACCAGCTCACGACCTCCTGCGGCTCTGTCCGGTTCTCTCTGTTTTCATCCTGCATACGGTATATCCTCCGGCCTCAGCGGGCCATCTGCATGGTAAAGGTAAAGGCGGTAACGCCGTTTTCACTGGTGACGGTGATCTTCTCCTTGTGCTGAGCCAGAATGGTCTTGACCACATACAGCCCCAGCCCGTAGCCGTCCTTGTCCTCGCTGCGGGACTTGTCCGACTTGTGGAACCGCTCGAACAGCAGAGGTATCTCCTCGGCGGGGATGGTGTTGCCCACGTTCCGCACGGTGACGTAGGCCTTGTCCCCGTTGACGGTGAGTCCCAGATACAGGGTGGACGATGGGGCGGCGAACTTGGCCGCGTTCTCCAGCAGGTTGTACATCACCTGTGTGATGAGATCCCGGTCGCCCTGCACCATCACGGAGTCCTCCGGGATCTCCGCGTCCACATCCAGCCCCCGGCTCATGATCTTCTGCTCCATGGACAGCAGGGCGATGCGGGCGGACTCGCACAGGTCGAACTCCTCCTTCCTCATCTCCTGGTTCTGGATCTGGGAGATGTCCAGCATCCGCCGGACAAGGCGGCTGAGCCGGCGGCTCTCGTCGGAGATGATCTGCAGGTACTGCCGCTCCTTCTCCGGCGGGATGGTGCCGTCCAGAATGCCGTCGGTGTAGCCGGCGATGGTGGTCATGGGCGTTTTCAGCTCGTGGGACACGTTGGCGATGAAGTCCCGCCGCTGCCGCTCCGTCTCCTGCAGCGAATCCGCCATGGCGTTGAACGCCGTGGCCAGCTCGCCGATCTCGCCGCCGCTGCTTGTCTCCTGCATCCGCACGTCAAAGTTGCCGTCGGCGTAGGCACGGGTGGCCTGCACCATCTCCGTGATAGGCTTGATCTGCTTCATGGAGGTAACGGAGCTGGCCACAAACGCCACCAGCAGGATGATGGCGCTGAGCATGAAGAACAGGCCGATGAACGACCGCCACATCTCCATCAGGGCCGTGCCGTCCATAACGGCCAGCACAAGACCCAGCACCGCCCCGTCCTCGCCGGTCATGGGCACGCCCACCACGAACTTCTTCTGCTCGTAGACGCCCACTGTGCTGCGGCCCTCGTAGCCGTCGTCCTCGGCAAAGGTCCTGGTCACGATCTCCTCCGGCACCCGGACGGACTTGCCTACCAGCCCCGCGTCGGAGGTCAGCAGCACGTCGCCGTCCCGGTTGCAGATGAGGAAGTCCACATCCGTCATCCGGGAGGCCACACCGGCCAGCGCCCGCAGAGCGTCCTCCTGCGTGGCGGCCGCCTCGTCGCTGGGCAGCAGATAGCTCACCGACAGCTGGGCGATGAGGTTGGCCCGGTCGCGCATCTCGCTGCGCTTCTCGGACACGGTGTAGTTGTAGCTCAGGGCATAGAACGACACGCCCAGCAGCACCATGGTCAGCAGCACCATACCGGCGCCGAGCATGAACTGCCGCCAGTACAGGCTGCCCATGGCACGTTTGATCCTCTCCCGCATGGCCTTACTTCACTTCAAACTTGTAGCCCACGCCCCACACGGTCTTCAGCTCCCACTGGTCGGAGACGTTCTCGATCTTCTCCCGCAGGCGCTTGATGTGGACATCCACGGTGCGGCTGTCGCCGAAATAGTCGAAGCCCCACACCTCGTCCAGCAGCTGGTTGCGGGTATAGACCCGGTTGGGGGTGGCCGCCAGATGGTACAAAAGCTCCAGCTCCTTGGGGGGTGTGTCCACCTTCTTGCCGTCCACCAGCAGCTCGTAGCTGTCCAGATTGATCTCCAGCTTGTCAAACACCAGCTTCTTCTTGGTGTCGTCGGGGATCTCGCTGCGGCGCAGCACCGCGTTGATACGGGCCATCAGCTCCTTCATCTCAAAGGGCTTCACCAGATAGTCGTCGGCGCCCATCTCCAGACCGGTGATGCGGTCGCCCACGTCGCTCTTGGCTGTCAGCATGATAATAGGCGTCTTGCCCTTCTCCCGGATGTGGGCGCACACGGCCCAGCCGTCCATCACGGGCAGCATGATATCCAGCAGCACCATGTCCGGCGCCTGCTTGTCGTACTCCTCCACGGCCTTGCCGCCGTCGTAGGCGGCCCGCACCTCGAAGCCCTCCTTTTCCAGATACATGCGGATCAGCTCCGATATGTTGCGGTCATCCTCTACCACCAGAATGTTGCGTGCCATGGCCGTCTCCTCCTGCTCGGTGTATTTCTGCGTTGTATTTTTACCTTGTATTATACCGGCCAACCTTAATTTTTCCTGAACGTTTTGTAAACTTGGTCGGCATTGCCCTTCAGTTTATCACATTTTCCGCCGTTTGTACAGTCTCCGGTGCCGGGCCGATGGCGATGTCCGCGTAGTACCATAGCAGGATCTCCTGCCACGTCCTGCCCTGCCGGGCCAGCTCGTTGGCGCCGTACTGGCTCATGCCCACGCCGTGGCCGTAGCCCGTGACCCGGAACGTCACCCTGTCCGCCGCCGCGTCGATGGTAAAGCAGGCCGACCGCAGGGAGAAGATGCGCCGCACCTCCACGCCCCGCAGCGGCGCGCCGCACACCTCTACCGTACCGACCCGCCCCGATTCGTCCTTCTCCACCGCGCCGAACCACTTATCCGGCCCGCCGCTGAACGTCAGCTCCGGATGGGCCTGCGCCAGCAGGGCCTTGGCCTCCGCCGCCGTGAACTCCGCCGCGCTGTAATAGTTGGGCACCGTCTCCTCCCCCTCCGGACTGTCCACGCTCCGCAGGTACGGCATATCGCCGCTCCACACATCACCCGCCCCCGCCGTTTTTCCGGCGGAGGAGGAATGGAACACCGCCAGAATGGGCTGGCCGTCATACAGCGCCACCTGCCCGTCCGTAGCCGCCACCGCCTCCTCGATGCGGCTCTCCCAGCCGTCAAAGTCGCCGCCCCACTTCTCCCGCGCCGCCTCCTCCGACAGCCACGCATTGCAGCAGGACGGATCGGTACACACATCCGCGTTGGGATGGACCTCCTTTCGTCCCGCCGCCAGCTGGTAGTATATGTAGGTGCGCTCCGCCGCCGCCTGCGCCTTCAGCGCCTCCAGCTCGAAGCTGGCGGGCATCTCGCCCCGTACCACCCCCTGCAAATACGCATCCAGCGCCATGATCTCCACAGCATCGCCGTTCTTCACCGCCAGCTGTACGCCGCCATCCTTTTGTCCCTGTGCGGACTGCTCCCGCACCGCGCCGCCGTCAGGCTCCGTCTCCTGCGCCGGGTGCTTTCCCGCCGCCAGATACGCGCCTCCGAACAGCAGCACCGTCAGCGCCAGCGCTGCCGCCGCAGATTGCCGCATACCATCACCTCCTGCGCCAGTCTATGCAGGAGCCTGTCCGGCGTATGCAAAAACACGGTGGAGCGCTGTCGCCTCACCGTGTTTCTATGCTTTTCCCGCAGCATCCTATTTTTCCCGCATTTTCGCAAAGAACGACGCCAGCAGGGCGCGGCTCTCCTCGGCGCAGATACCGCCCACCAGCTGGGGACAGTGCGGAAATGCCTCCATAAACAGGTTCAGCACGCCGCCGCAGGCGCCCATGGCCGCGTCCCGCGCCCCGTAGAATACCCGGGCTATCCGGGCATTGAGGATGGCCCCCGCGCACATGGGACAGGGCTCCAGCGTCACATAGAGGTCGCAGTCCTCCAGCCGCCACGAGCCAAGAGCTGCGTTGGCCTGCGCCATGGCCTCCATCTCCGCGTGGGAGTACACGGCCTGCTTCTCCTCTCGCCGGTTGCGGCCCCGTCCGACGATCCGGCCGTCCTTCACGATGACGCAGCCCACCGGCACCTCGCCGCGGTCCGCCGCCTCCCGTGCCAATACCAGCGCCTGCTCCATGTAGTCCTGATGCTCCATCTCTGTCCTTTCCGGGGGAACGGTGTCGCCCCTGACTAACGCCGGTCATATTTGTCCAAACTATCCGTACACTGTACATGACGGGAGGAATCACCATGGCCAAACGACCCACCATCGATCCCGCGCTCCGGGAATTGAAGCAGGAGCTTCTCCGCACCAACGATGCCCTGAAGGACGCCTATACCCGCTTCAACTGCGTCTGCGACTCTGAATTGATCGAAGCCAGCATCTACGAGATCAGCGCCCTGAAATCCCGCTGCAACTATCTGCTGCGGCGTATCAAGGAGCTCAGCGGCGAGGCAGTTCCCTCTGCCGTGCCCCGCGCCCGGCCGGTGCAGGCTGCTGCGGCGGCCGCCGTGCCGGAGGAGCCAGCCGCGCCCTGCGTCGCTGCCGACGCCATGAAAGGAGGGCCTGTATGTCGCTCGTAGAAAAATGCGCGCTGGGACTGGTGCTGCTGTTTCTGCTGGTGGCCTGCCTGCGCCTGCTGCGCCAGCCCTTAAGGCTGGCGCTGCGTGTACTGCTCAACAGCGCGCTGGGCTTCTGCGCCGTATGGCTGCTGAACATGACCACCGCCGTCACCGGCATGTCCCTGGGTCTGAACATCTTCAACGCCCTGACCATCGGCGTGCTGGGGGTGCCGGGGCTGGGTCTGCTGCTCCTGCTGAAATGGGTGCTGGCGTAGCTACATATCAGAACCGCAGCTTCTCGTTGATCCGCCGCATCCGCGCCGCGTCGGGCTTGCAGACCCGCCGGTCGAACGTCAGAAGTCCGTTGACCTCATCCTCCACATCGCTGACCTGGGTATAGACCGCCGCTGACAGTCCCTGGGCCGCGATGAGGGGGATGACTTCGTTTTCATACAGCTTTTCCACCGCGTCCATCCATCTGCCCGCGTCCCTGTACACCCGGTAGCCGAAGGACTTCTCCGTGGTATGGTGTCCCGCCAGCGGCAGGCTGTACCCGCCGAACTCCGTCAGCGCCAGCGCCCGCCGCCCGTCATGCTTCATCCGCACCGGCTTATAGTAGACGTGGTACGACCGCAGGTCGCCCGCCCCCTGATCGTGCCAGCCGGAGGCGTGATCGATGAGCCGGGTGGGGTCGAGGGCTCGCACCTTCTCCGCCATCCGCGCCGCGTCAAACTGGCCCCAGCCCTCGTTGAACGGCACCCACAGGCACAGGCTCACGCAGTTGTACAGCAGCTCGACGGTGCCCTCCAGCTCCCGCTCATACTGCCGCCGCCCCGCCTCGCCGGCCCGTCCGAACCGGCGGGAGGGCGTGTCCTTCAGCTGCACGCCGATAAACGGCAGCACCTGCGTATACAGCGGGTCAAAGCTCTCGAAGCCCGACACCATGTCCTGCCACACCAGCATCCCCAGCCGGTCGCAGTGGTAGTACCACCGCAGGGGCTCGAGCTTGATGTGCTTGCGCAGCATGTTGAAGCCAAGCTCCTTCATGGTGCGGATATCATAGACCATGGCCTCGTCCGACGGCGGGGTGTACAGCCCGTCAGACCAGTACCCCTGATCCAGCAGCCCCGTCTGGAAGTACGGCGCGTTGTTCAGGGCCAGCACCTGCCGCCCCTGATGCCGAACCACGGAAAATTTCCGCATGCCGAAATAGCTGGTGACGCGATCCGCCCCCAGCACAATGTCCACATCGTACAGAAACGGCTGCTCCGGCGACCACGGATGGAAATGCGCCGCCGGGATGTCGGACACGCCGTCGCCGTTGGCGTCGGCCCGGCCCACGGCCGCCACCGCGTCCCCGGCCCGCACCGTTACCTCCGCGCCCGCCGCCGCGGCGGCCTCGATGTGCCAGTGCAGCCGCTTTCCGTCAAAGTCCGGCGTCAGCCGGACGCTCTTCACATAGTTCTCCGGCACGCTCTCCAGCCACACCGTCTGCCAGATGCCGCTGGTGGCGGTGTACCAGATGCCGCCCCGCTTGCGGCGCTGCTTGCCCATGCCGTACACACCGCCCTCCGCGTCGTCGGTGACGGCCACGGTCAGCCGGTTCTCACCCTCCGTCAGCAGCGCCGTGATGTCGAAGCAGAACGGCAGATAACCGCCCTCGTGGCGGCCCGCCTCCTGCCCGTTCACCAGCACGCGGCAGCACTGATCCACCGCGCCGAAGTGCAGCAGCACCCGCTCCCGCCGGAACCCCTCCGGCAGGGTGAACATCCGCTGGTACCACAGCGTCTCGCCGCTTCGCAGCTGAAAGCCGCAGCCGGACAGCAGGCTCTCCGGCGCGAAGGGCACCAGAATTTTCCCGGTATTGCGGCGGGTGTGGTCGTCCCCGTCCTCCACCGCGTAGTCCCACAGGCCGTTGAGGCACAGATAGCTGCCGCGCACCAGCTGGGGCCGGGGGTACTCCGCCAGCGGGCATGCTCTGTCCAGCGTCTCGCCCCACGGCGTATAGAGCTGCTTCATACCGCCGCCCCCCTTCTCACCTGCTTCCGCAGGAAGTATACCGGCGCCGCCAGCAGCACCAGCACCGCCGCCGACGCCAGAAAGATCTCCGCCGTTGGCACCTGCTTCACCACGCCCAGCTCCTCGTAGGTCATGCCCGTGGCGCCGATGACGGCCACGCCGATGTACGGCCCCGTCACCATGGGCAGCAGCACCTGGAACAGGATGCGGATGCCCTGAAACAGTCCGGCCTTGCCCTCCGGCGTATAGTCCCGTATCAGGCCGTTGCAGCAGGCGGAGACCACCATGCCGCCGCCCAGCATGACGATCCCGGCGCACAGCACGAACCAATGGCCACGGGCGAAGTACATCAGCACCAGCCCCGCGATACCCACACCGGCGGCGGGCAGCAGGCACCGCAGCTTGCCGAGCCTGTCGATGGGCCGCCCCATCAGCACCGACACCGCCGAGCTGATGACCAGCACCCCCGCCAGCAGCAGTGTGTAGTCCGTGATTCCCAGGAACCGCTGGATATAGATGATGAGGTACGGCATATACACCTGCTGGCTCATGCAGTACACCCCCAGACACGCCAGCGCCAGATACAGCGCCGGGTGCCCCTTGACCACCGACGGCCGCAGGCCGTACAGAATGTTGGAGAAATACGTTCCCTGCCCCCGCTCCAGCGGCGGCTCCTTGATGAGGAAGCAGCCCAGCACGCCGCCCAGCAGCGTCAGTCCGCCCACGATGTAGAAAAACGTGCTCCACTGGCCCTTCCGGGTCAGACCGTCCAGCGCGCCGAACACCACCAGCATGGCCGCCAGCGGCATCACCGCCAGCACCGTCTCCACCCGGCCCCTGTTCTCCGGCACGGTGACATCCGTCACCCATGCGTTGAAGGCCGCGTCGTTGGCGGTGGAGCCGAAAAATGTCATCACGCAGTCCAGGATCACCACCAGCACCGCCGTGGCATGGGCCGCCTGCGCCGCTGCCGTATCCCAGCTGATGACAGGCACCCGCACCAGCCCGAAGGCCGCAATGCTCATGCCCCACAGCAGATAGCCCGCCACGATGAAGGCCTTCCGCCGCCCCAGCTTATCGCTGAGCGCCCCCATCACCAGCGTGGTGACGGTGGCCGTCACGGCGCTCCACGCCACCATGGCCGCGATCATGGCCGGGTCGCCGGAGATGGTGTTGTACAGGAACACGTTGAAGTACATGTTCTCAATGACCCACGCGATCTGGCCGAACAGGCCGAACACCAGCAGAGCCGCCCACGTCCGGCCGCCCAGCGCAAAGGGCTTTTTCGTCATGTCACCGCTCCTCCTTTGTCAGATCCCAGCCGTACAGCGGGTAGCGCTGCACCGCGCCGAACAGCTTCTTCTTCAGGTCGGGGTATCGCCCCTCCAGCCCGGCGATGAGCTCCTTCACCTCCTGCCGGCGGCTGTGCCCGTCCATGGGACAGGTGTTCTTCACCACCGGCAGCCGGAGCCTCGCCGCCATGCGCCGGATGTCCTCCTCCTTGCAGTACAGCAGGGGCCGTATCTGGGTGATGTCCGTCCGATCCAGATATGTCACCGGCTGGAAGCAGCCGATGCGGCCCTCAAACAGCAGGTTCATCAAAAGCGTCTCCACCGCGTCGTCGTAGTGGTGGCCCAGCGCGATCTTGCGGATGCCCCGCTCTGTCAGAGCGGTGTGCAGGCTCCCCCGCCGCAGCTTGGCGCACAGGGAGCAGGGGTTCTTCTCCTGCCGCTCCCGGAACACGATGTCATACACCGGCACCGCGATGCGGATGTAGGGCACGTCCAGCTGCTCGCAGTAGTCCGCCACCGGCGAGAAGTCCATGTCCGGCATCCCCGTCTCCAGCGTGATGGCCTGCACCTGAAACGGCTTGGGGTAGAACGCCCGCAGCCGCGCCAGCGCCGTCAGCGTCAGCAGACTGTCCTTGCCGCCGGACACGCCGACGGCCACCGTCTCCCCCGCCTCGATCATGTTGTAGTCCTCCACACAGCGGCGGACAAGCCCCAGTATATGCTGCATACGGCGTCCCTCCCCGTAAAAATCAAATTTGCGTTTCAAGAAAACAAGAGAAAATAAGAGATATCAGGAGAAAACATCAGATGTTCCCGTCGTAAATCAAATCGCGGTTGACATTCCCGCCGCGCTGTGCTATAAATATCCTTGCGCGTTCAGTGCGCTTTCTCTGTCCCGATTTTAGCAAGGGCACACGGAAATGTAAAGCATACATTATAATAAATTGGAGGAAGAAAACCATGTCCACTTTCATGGCAAACAAGGCCAACATCGAGCGCAAGTGGTACGTCGTTGACGCCGCCGGCAAGCCTCTGGGCAAGACCGCCGTCATCGTGGCCGACCTGCTGCGCGGTAAGGGTAAGGTCACCTACACCCCCCATGCCGACTGCGGCGACAACGTCATCGTCATCAACGCCGGCAAGGCCGTCCTGACCGGCAACAAGATGGAGCAGAAGTACTATCGCACCCACTCCGGCTGGGTGGGCGGTCTGAAGGAGACCAAGTACCGCATCCTGATGCAGGACAAGCCCGAGCTGGCCATGCGCGTGGCCGTCCGCGGCATGATGCCCCGCAACATCGTCACCAAGGACTCTCTGAAGCGTCTGCACATCTACGCCGGCGAGCAGCACGATCATGCCGCTCAGAAGCCCGAGCTGGTCAAGTAAGGAGGAGAAAGAGAATGTATCAGTCCAAGAACCCCTACAAGTACGGCACTGGCCGCCGCAAGTCCTCCGTGGCCCGCGTGCATCTGTTTGAGAACGGCACCGGCTCCATCACCATCAACGGCCGCGACATCGACGAGTACTTCGGTCTGGAGACGCTGAAGATGGTAGTCCGTCAGCCCCTGAACGCCACCAGCACCCTGGGCAAGGTGGACATCGTTGCCACCGTCGAGGGCGGCGGCGTGTCCGGTCAGGCCGGTGCCCTGCGTCACGGCATCAGCCGCGCTCTGCTGCTGGTGAACCCCGAATACCGCGCCATCCTGAAGAAGGCCGGCTTCCTGACCCGCGATCCTCGTATGAAGGAGCGCAAGAAGTACGGTCTGAAGGCCGCCCGCCGCGCACCTCAGTTCAGCAAGCGCTGATCGAGACTTCAAAATGCCCAAAAAACCCCGGAAACTCAGCAGTTTCCGGGGTTTTCCTTTTTTGATCCCTCTGTTCCCCTTTGAGGAAATTTGATGCTCTCTATCCCATTTTTAATGGGTTGACCATAGGGGAAAACCGGGCTTGGCGCGCGGCAACTGGGCTTTTGTTATTTCCGATATCTTCTCTTATCCGTGGTAAAAGCCTCTGGTTTATCAAAGCGGCATCGGCGTCCGGGCGATCAGAATGACCGCCAGAATCGCGCCCGCAAATGCCGCAGCCCCTATGACAGCCAACACCTTTTTGCTGAGCTTCTTCTTCGCCGCCTTGCAGATCAGCGCGGCGCAAGCCACGCAGACAGCCGCAGACACAAGTGCAATGCCCAGCGTTTCCCATAGCCACGATAGTTCATATAGGATTTTCATGCGATCATCATCTCCTGCTCGTTAAACTGGAATTGAGATTTCACCCGTTTTATGAGATTGAATAACGGTTATAGCTTAGCTGTAAGTGGGCTTACAGCAAATATTTTTCCGGCGTCGCGTAGTCCGCAGCACCCCAACCATACGCCAAATTTGTTTATATTTGTTTATATTATATCCGGGAATGATAAAAAGGTCAACTCCATAGAGACGGATAGGCTCCCGCTCGAAAGGCGCGGCTGGACTCCCCGCCCCGGTTCGATGCAGACCCTGCCGGCCATCCGGGTGATCCTTTTCAGGTCTGAGAATCAGAAACGCGGTAAAAGCCGGGGGGCCCGAAGGGTGCTCCCACTGCGTAGCTTATTGCCTTGCGGTGTGAGATACAGCTTCACTGTACCGGCAGCTCTACCGCAATGACAGTGCCATTTTCCGAGCTTTTCTCCACCCAAACGGAGCCGCCGTGGAGCTCGGCGATCTCCCACACCAGCGATAGCCCCAGCCCCGCACCGCCGTATTCGCGGCTGCGGGACTTGTCCACCCGGAAGAAGGGCTGGAAGATGCTGCGCTGATACTCCTCCGGGATGCCGCGGCCGGTATCGGAAACACGGATCAGGAGTTTTTCCGGCTCCTTTGCGACCGTGACCCGCACCGAGCCGCCGGGACGGTTGTATTTGACGGCGTTCTCCGTCAGGTTAAAGAGCAGGCGGTAGATCAGCGCGTCGCTGCCGGTCATAATGCCGTCGCCCTCTGCCGTCAGTGTGACGCCGCGCTTATCTGAGAGCGGCGCGAGATCCGTGAAGATCTCCTCGATCATGGGGGCGAGCTGGAGCTTCTCGTTCCGCGCCACCTGCTGCAAATTGCTCATCTCCAGCAGCGTCCTGGTCATCTGCGTCAGCCGCTCCGTCTGCTCGCGCAAAAGCGTGAGGAATTTCGCCGTCTCCGGCAGCATGTTTGGATGCTCTGCGGAAAACAGCTCCAGCTGCGCCTGCATCAGCGCCAGCGGCGTGCGCAGCTCGTGGGCGGCGTTGCCGGTGAACTGCCGCTGGGCGGCAAAGGCATTGTTCAGCCGCTCCAGCATCTGGTTGAAGGAGCGGCTGAGCTGCTTAAACTCCGGAAGCACATCTTCATCGATCTTCATATCCGCCAGATTGTTCATCTGCACCTTCTCCACCTGCAAAGCGAAGCTGCGCAGGGGCTTGAGAGCGCGTCCGCTGACGAAGTAGGTAAGAATGCCGCTGAGCAGCGTTACCGCAGCCGTGATGTACCAGTTGGTGGTGCGGAAGCGCCCCTGCGCCCCATCGACGACGATGGTCAGCTCCTCGTTGGGCGCTATAAGCTGCGGGTCAAAGCTCGCCGCGCCGTCCTCATTCAGGATCACATTGCCGCTGCCCTGCAAAGCGTCCGCGATTTTGTCCATATAGTATACACCGGACGAGCACAGCAGCAGATTCATAGCCACGCAGGTGACGCCGATGAGCAGAACAGTCATCAGCGTGATGCGCCACTGCAGGGAAATCCTTCTCACGCCTCATCGCCTCCCATCAGATAGCCCTCGCCGATGCGGTTGCGGATGGGATCGTAGCCCAGCGCGGCGCGGAGCTTTTTGCGTAGGGCGGAGATATGCACCCGAATGGAGTTGCTGAAGCTGTCCACGCTGTTGTCCCAAACGTGATCCATCAGCTCCTCCTGACTCACCGGCCGGCCCTGATGCACCATCAGATATTTCAAAATTCCCGTCTCCTTTCGGGTAAGCGTCAAGGACTGCCCGTTGACGGTGGCGGTGCGGGAACGGGTGTCGAAGGCCAGGCCGCCGCAGCTCAATATCACATCCTGCTGGGTGAATTGCCGCAATGTCAGGCTGCGGATGCGGGCCTCCAGCTCGGCAAGATGAAAGGGCTTTGCCAGATAGTCGTTGGCCCCGGCGTCCAGCCCCTGTACCTTGTCCTCCACCTCGCCCCGGGCGGAGAGAATCAGCACCCGCGTCTCCCGGTCGGTCTGCCGCAGGGTGCGCAGCACCGTCATGCCGTCTTTTTTCGGCAGATTCAGATCAAGAAGCACCAGATCATATCGTTCCACGCCCAGAAGCGCCAGAGCCTTCTCCCCGTCATAGCAGTAGTCCACGCTGTAGGCCAGCCGCCGCAGGCTGCGGACGATCGTTTCGCACAGGGCGCGTTCATCTTCAATTACTAAAAGGTGCATGAGAGCCCTCCTTTTTATTTCTCCGTTTTTGCATCGCTTTCATTATAGCAAAAAAAGATAAGGTTTGCGTTAAATTTTCGTTCTTAACAGAGACTTTAACTCTCCCGCGCTATGATGGGGACAGAAAATCGGAAAGGGTGATGAAATTGAGCCATGTAAAAAAGGCGGCGGCGCAGGCCGTGCTGCTGGCTGCGGGTATCGCCATGCTGTGCTTCGGCGTGTGGCGCGGCGAGGCGGCGACGGTATTGAGCAAAGCGATCAAGTTATGTCTGGAGTGTGTGGGCATTGGGTAAGAAATCTTCGGGCGTGTCACAGCTCTTGTCCCGCTTCCGGGGCTGGATACAGGCGGGGGCAGCCTTATTGACCAACCTGCACCTTCCGAATTTCCTAAAGGGCGGACTGTATCAGGGCGCAGGGAAAACCGTCTGCGTGCCGGGGCTGAACTGCTACTCCTGTCCGGCGGCCTCAGGCGCCTGCCCCATCGGGGCATTTCAGGCGGTGGTGGGGTCTTCCAAGTTCAGCTTCTCCTATTATATCACAGGCTTTCTCATTTTGCTGGGAGTCCTGCTGGGACGCTTCATCTGCGGTTTTCTGTGTCCCTTCGGCTGGTTTCAGGAGCTGCTGCATAAGATCCCAACGAAGAAGCTCTCCACAAAGAAGCTCAAGCCCCTGACCTATCTCAAGTATGCCGTGCTGCTGGTGATGGTTTTTCTGCTGCCGGCGTTCCTTGTAAATGATGTTGGCATGGGCGATCCGTTCTTCTGCAAATACCTCTGCCCACAGGGCGTGCTGGAGGGGGCCATCCCGCTGTCCCTTACCAATTCCGGCATCCGGGCGGCGCTGGGAAGCCTGTTCACGTGGAAATTCAGCATCCTGCTGGCGGTGATCGTACTGAGCGTGGTATTCTACCGTCCCTTCTGCAAGTGGCTCTGTCCGCTGGGGGCGTTCTACGCGCTGTTCAACAGGGTGTCCCTTTTCCAAATAAAGGTGGATAAAAACAAGTGCGTCTCCTGCGGTAAATGCGCCGGAGCCTGTAAGATGGACGTGGATGTGACGAAGACGCCCAACCACACCGAGTGCATCCGCTGCGGGATGTGTATACGCGCCTGTCCCACAAACGCCGTCAGCTTCCGCTACGGCTTTGGAGACGGCAAAAAAGAACCTGTAAAGCCTACAAATACATTAAAAACGGAGGAAAGAAAATGAACGTGAAAAAAATCATCACACTGCTGCTGGCGCTGGTGCTGGCCGCCGGTATGGTCGCCTGCGGCGCGAAGCAAGCGGAGAGGAACGAGGACACGGACAAGGAGCCGCAGACCGCCGAGGAGGCGGCAGCGCTGTACGAGCAGCTGATAGCACAAGAGAACGCCATTCAGGCGGAGAACACCGAGCTGTGGGAGAAGGTCTTTCTGTCCGCCGACAAGGGCACGGCCATGATGGAGGACGGCAAAAACTACGGCGAATTTCTGCTGAGCACCATTGAAGCCGCCAAGGAGCAGTTCACCGATGAGGAGTACAATCTGCTGAAGGAAAAAGCCACGGAAATCAAAAATATCGAGGACCGGCTGGCCGCATTGGAGGAAAAATTTCCCAGCTTATCCGGAACGCCCGCAGAGGATGGCAGCATGAGCGTACCGGCGGGCAGCGATATGACCACGCCGCCTGACGATGGCAGTATGCAGAAGTTCCCCGCCTTTACCGGCAAGGATCTGGACGGAAACGATGTAGACAGCAGCACTCTGTTCTCCGGCAATGCCGTCACCGTGGTGAATTTCTGGTTCACCACCTGCAATCCCTGCGTGGGTGAGCTTGCCGAGCTGGATGCGCTGAACAAGGAGCTTGAGGGGAAGGGCGGCGCCCTCATCGGTGTCAACACCTTCACATTGGATGGCGACGAAGCGGCAATCTCTGATGCAAAGGATGTGCTGGCTAAGAAAGGCGCGACCTATCAGAATGTGTATTTTGCTTCCGACGGTGAGGCGGGAAAGTTCACTACAAACATTTTTGCCTACCCCACCACCTATGTGGTTGACCGCAGCGGCAATATCGTGGGTGACCCCATCGTGGGTGCTATTACGGAAAAGAAGCAGGCGGAGGCGCTGCAAGCCCAAATCGACAAGGCACTGGCTGCCGATATGGGCTGATAAGCAGGCTTGCGGGTATCTCCTGTGCCTGTTCGGGGCCTGATTTCAGATACATGTCAACAGAAAAACGGGACGGCTGTTCTTTTGAAGAACAGCCGTCTTTTTCTGGGAAGACAGCGAACGGGGCGCGGGGCTATTGGCCCGCGCCCCCAAGGCACTTTTTGTTGATGTGAGGTCACACCTCGTCCTTTCTCCTCTGCTCCAAAAGCCAGGCTGTCATGTCCCGCAAGGTCTCCTCCACCGGGCGCGGCTGATATGCAAAGCGCTCCGACGCAGCAGCATGGCTGAAGCGGCCGTTTGAGGCAAGAACGGAAACGGAATAGGGGGTGTAAAACAACGGCCTTCGATCCTTCAGACTCCGGCGTTCGTAGTGCGGAGCGGCCAGCTTTGCAAGACCCAGAGGCAGGCAGATGGGGCGATACTTCAGCTTTGCAGCCTTTCCCACGAGCTGGAGCATCTTGCGGATGGTGACATAGTGGCCGGACAAAATGTAGCCTTTACCAAGCTCTCCGCTTTCGGAACAGGCGAGAAGGCCATTTGCCACATCCCGCACATCCACAAAGTCATATCCGCCGCGAACGGCTAAAGGCAGCTTCCCGGCAAGAAAGGATTTTGCCATTGATGTGAAGCTCCCTCCCTGTAAGTCGCCCGGCCCGATGATGCCGGAGGGGAAAACAATGCTGGCATTCAACCCGCGTTCCGCCGCGGCGAAGACCAACTCCGTTGCAGCTGCCTTGCTCTTGGCGTAATCTCCGTCCACAAGCCCCGGAGAGAATTCGCAATCCTCCGTAATGATGCAGCCCTTCGGCCTTTCCGGTATGGCATGGACGGAACTGACATAGACCATTTTGCCCACATCATGCTCCCTACATTGCCGAAGAACTCTCCATGTCCCACCCACATTGACCTGATAGAGCCTCGAACCGGGTCTGGAGGCGACGGAGACGATACCAGCGCAGTGAATCACACAGGTACGGCTGTCGGCATCCGCGAAGAAGTCTGTCAGCGAGTTTTCCGCACACACATCACCGATGACGGTATGGACTTCTTTGGGGAGCAAATTGATATAGGGGTCATCCTGCAGCACAAGCGCATGCACTCGTGCGCCGCGGCGTGCCAGTGCTTCTACAACAGCTCTGCCGAGGAAGCCGGTGGCGCCTGTAACAAGATATTTATCATACATGTAAAAAGCCTCCTCCCTCAAATAAGCATACAAGTGTTGATTATCTTTCACAAGTACAGTATACTTGAGAGGAAAAGCAGAAACAATCAGCACTTGTCATACGGCTGAAAGAAAAGCAACACTTTCTGCCGAAATGTTGCTTTTCTTTGTGAACTTTTTTTGGAGGGGCTCTATATGGAGAAGATGGATGCAAGGAAACGCTATACGCAAATGGTGCTCAAGCAGTCTTTTTTAAAGCTGCTGAAGGAAAAACCTGTAAACAGAATTACGGTGAAGGAGGTTTGTGCGCTGGCGCAGCTTAACCGCGCCACCTTCTATGCCCATTACAGCGATTGCTTCGCCCTGATGGAGAGCATCGAGAATGAACTCATCGACGCATTTGAGAAATCCCTTCGCTATGTCAATTCGTTTGATGTGACGGCTCTGATCGAGGCCATTTACGATATGGTCGATCAGAATCAGGCGGCGTGTCGAGTCCTGATTTTGGGGAATACAAGCTCAACCGTCCTTATGCGGATGATTGCCCTGGCCAAGGAGGACAGCATTGCCTACTGGCAGAAAGAGCTGCCTAATGCCAGCGAAACAGAGCTGGAGATGATGTATACCCATCTGTCAAATGGACTGATGCATGTTGTCGTGGAAGGCTATGACAAGTACAGCAAGGATGAGATGATCCGCTTTGTCAGCCGCGTGGTGAAGGCCAGCCTTTCGCTGCTTCGCCTTCCCGCAATGTCATTTGCTTAACACAGGCTTTTGCCTGTGCGGCACAATAAGCGTGGAAAATGGTCAAAGATGGGGCAAAGCAGATGATGAGATCCTTCCGGCAGAGCCGTGGGTTCTCTTTGGTGTCCGCACGCGCAGAAGCGGCGCACGATCTGTGCGCCGCTTCTGCAAAATTGTAAGGAAGGCAGTGTGTTGTTGCCGTTAAGGGGTTACTTGCTGAGATACTCCAGCGCAATGGCGGTCAGGCCCGCCGCGCCGGACTTCATCACGTCCTCGTTGAACACGATCTTGCCGTTGTGGAGGGACACCAGCTCCTCGCCCCGTCCGGCGTCGATCATCATAAAGGCGGAGGGCGTATTGGTAAGCTTGCCGAAGAAGCTGAAATCCTCGCTGCCGGTGAAGGGACGGTCGAGGTGGATCACCTTGTCCGCGCCCAGCTCCTTCGTCACCGCCCGATCCACCAGATCGATCATGGCGCCGTCGTTGTACTGCAGGGCGTAGCCCTCCTCCAGCTGCACCTCAATGTCGCAGTTGAAGGCGATGCCGATGCCCTTGCAGATGCGGTTGACCTCCTCGATGGCGGTATCGCGGGCTGTGTCGCTGAAGCTGCGCAGCACCGCCACCATCCGGGCCTCGCCGGCGGTGATATTCACCGCGTCGCCGCCGGACATGGTGCCCACCGTCAGCACGGCAGAGTCCATAGGGTCGATGCGGCGGGAGACAACGGTCTGCAAAACCGTGATGAGATACCCAGCGCAGGCGATGGCATCGTGGGCGGTATGAGGGGCGGCGCCGTGGCCGCTCTTGCCGTGGACGGCGATGTGGAACAGGTCGACGGCACTGGTGAAGTAGCCCTTGTACAGCTGCATCCGGCCCACGGTGTCGTTCTCCGACGGGCAGACGTGCTGGCCGAAAATGGCGTCCACATGGGGGTTCTCCATGACACCCGCCGCCACCAGCTTCCGGGCGCCGCCGGGCATGACGTCCTCGCTAGGCTCAAAGATCAGCTTGACGGTACCGGCGAAGCTCTCCCGCAGGCGGCACAGCGTCTTGGCCGCGCCCAGCAGCATGGTGGTATGCAGATCGTGGCCGCAGGCGTGCATCTTGCCCTCGTACTCGCTGGCGAAGGGGACGCCGCTCTCCTCATGGACAGGCAGGGCGTCGATGTCGGCGCGGAGCGCCACGCACTTGCCGGGGCCCTTTTTGCCGTGGATCAGCGCCACCACGGCAGTGGGCAGAGGCTGCTGGATCTCGTCCACGCCCATTTCCTCCAGCTTCTCACGGATGAGGGCGGAGGTGCGTACCTCCTGCATACCCGTCTCCGGGTGGGCGTGGATGTCCCGGCGGATGGCCACCAGCTCCTCAAAAATGCTGTCTACAAACGTCTTGATCTCAGACATATTTCAAAACCTCTTTTCCGGAAAATACCCTGTGTTACAGCCACGCGCTCATGACGCCGGCCACCAGCACGGAGGTGATGGACACCGTGACCATACCGGCCACCAGCATCTTGGGCATGATCTCCGCGTTGATGGCGGCCTTCTCCTGGGCCGTGGTGCCGGTGGACTCGGAGACCTCGTTGGAAATGATAACGGTGCCGGGGAAGCCGAACAGGCAGGAGCTGCCGATGGCCATGGACATCTGCCAGCTGTAGCCGAAGATCTTGCCCACCAGAATGGACACGGCGGAGAAAGCGATGGTGCCGATGACCACGCATACCACCAGGGGCCACACCATGCCGCCCACCATCTCGGGGGTGGCGCTGGCAAGGTTGGTGAAGATGGACAGGGTGATGATGGGCATAACGATACCCGTGGCGTGGGCCTTGCCCAGGGCGTCCTCATCCAGGAAGCCCAGCTCCTTGCAGAGCACGCCGAAGATCAGGCACCATACCAGCTTGTTGACGGCGTCGTGGAACAGGCTGGACACCCACACGGACAGCAGGGCCACCAGAATGACCTTGGCGATGATGGCGTTGGGGGTGTTGTACTTGTCGGGCAGCGCGGGGATCAGCTTCTTACGGCCTGCGGCGGCGGCCTGCGCGGCGCCGGCGGCGGTATCCACCGGCAGCTCACCGGCGTCGATCTTCGCCTTGATGCGCTTGGCCTCGCTCTTGAGGCACAGGGAGGCCACGGGGTAGCCCACGAAGCCCTGAGCACACATGACCAGCGTGGCGAACACCGCCAGATCGGGGAGGTTTGCCTTGTTGGCCATGTCCTGCATGGTCAGCGTGGCCACCACGCCGCCGGACAGGATGGGCGCGCCCACCAGCGCGAAGCCCCGGTCAATGATGAACTGACCAATGAAGAACACGGCGGCGGAGATGGCGATGCACGCCACCGCCGCGATGATAACGGTGCGCCACTGGGCGCCGAAGTCGCGAAGCCGGATGGTGGTGCCCAGATGCACCAGCAGCATGGTCACCAGCAGGCCGGCCATGCTCAGCAGCGTGGAATCGGCAAACATGGTGGTGGGGAAGATGCCTGCCCAGAACCCGGCCAGGAACACCACGGACGCCACCAGCAGCATGGACACAATGGCTTTTGTTTTGGCGGAGATCATGTCTCCGACGGCGAACACCACGAAGATGACCGCAGCAGCTAAGATCGCATTCATTTTAATTTTCTCCTTTTCCTTTTTGGTTTGTGATCTTCCATTTTTTGTAAGTAATGTCAATAAAGAAAGCGGCCCCGCCTGAACGACGAAGCCGCTGGTCGACTCTTGTGAGGAAGTCGGATCGCGCATGTCATGTCAGCCGGTATCGGGAATTGCCGCAAAAATAGGCGTACCAAAAGAAGCCCCAGAAATAGGAGCTGTTACCGGCATAATAGGAGGCGGCGGCATGGTTCTGTGCCATGTCGTTGTGGATCATATCCTGACGCATCATGTGACGGGCCATGTCTGTCTCCTTTCCGCCGGTATCGCGCCGGCTGTTTTTTTATGGTGCTGATTTTAGAACTTTAAAATGCGAAAGTCAACAGGAAACTGACACAACATTTACCCAGTACGGCGCTCTGTTTTTTGTCCATCCTGCACATAGACGGGCCGCCGTCCGTCCCGTATAATGAAGTACGGCGCGGAGGAGAGCCGCGCAAAAAGGAGAAACGTATGATCGTTAAGCAGACCAGCTGTATCTGTTGTCTGTCCGCCGCCTGTGCGGGCACGGTCTGCTGCGCCCGAAAGGGTCATACGTTTTCTGCCTGATACCGCGGCGCTTGCCGCGATCATTCCGTATTCTTTGGAAACGGTGGAGGATGTGTGACATCTTCCACCGTTTTTTATGTTGTCAGGAGGCGCAAACACATGACGAATTCCACTGATATCGCGCGGGCTATGGCGGACACCATGGCCCACGCGGCCATCCCCATGTACGGGAAAAAGCTGCGGCTGCCCGACCGCAGCGCCATCATCTCCCTTATCAAGGAGCTGCGGCGGCTGTTCTTCCCCGCCTATTTCGGGGATCCGCAGCTGATGGCCCTGCCGGCGGAGAACTACGCCGCGCTGCTGCTGGAGCGCATCGAGACGGCGCTGACCACCCAGATCGCACTGGCGCTGCCGGAGGAGGAGTCGTCGCAGGCATCCCGGATCACCCAGTCCATCGTGGCGGAGCTGCCCCGCATCCAGCAGGTGCTGCTGACGGACATCGAGGCCACCTTCGACGGCGACCCCGCCGCCGCCAACAAGGAGGAGATCATCTTTGCCTATCCGGGCCTGTTTGCCATCTTCGTCTACCGCATCGCCCACGAGCTGTACCTGCGGCAGGTGCCCATGATCCCCCGGATGATGACGGAGTACGCCCACAGCCGCACCGGCATCGACATCCACCCGGGCGCCCAGATCGGCCCGTGGTTCTTCATCGACCACGGCACCGGTATCGTCATCGGCGAGACGACGGTCATCGGCAGTCACGTCAAGCTGTATCAGGGCGTGACGCTGGGCGCGCTGTCCCCCCGTGCCGGCCACGCCAGCCTGCCGGGCAAGCGCCACCCCACCGTGTGCGACTATGTCACCATCTACTCCGGCGCGTCCATTCTGGGCGGCAAGACCGTCATCGGCGAGCACTCCGTGGTGGGGGGCAACGCCTTCCTCACCGACTCCGTGGCCGACAACACCCGGGTTGTCATCACCGCGCCGGAGACGGTGTTCAAGAACGCCTGAGCGCGCCGCCTCGCTTGCATAATTATCCGGTTTTTCACTGATTTTGTGCATAAATAATTTCAAAATTATTCATATCCTGAAAGGAACCTGAAGCAATAGAATCGCAGGTTGAAATTGTCGTGAAATAACCGGCGGGAGCTGTCCTGTTTTGGGGCGGCTCCCGCCGGCTTCTGTGAGATGCGGCAAATTCGGGTACAAATTTTTGTGCAGTTCGCAGAGGGCGGCGGACAAACCCTTCCTTGCCATCTGCCGCCGCCTTGTATTATAATGTTCTTAATACGAAACAGGGAGGCGCCTGCATGGAACGCATCAGCAAGGAAAACTATTATCTGGACATCGCCGAAACGGTGCTGGAGCGGGCTACCTGCCTGCGCAGGGTTTACGGCGCCATCATCGTCAAGAACGACGAGATCATCTCCACCGGCTACAACGGCGCGCCCAGAGGACGGAAGAACTGCGTGGACATGGGCTTTTGCACCAGGGAGGCCATGCAGGTGCCCCGTGGCCAGCGGTATGAGCTGTGCCGCAGCGTCCACGCCGAGGCCAACGCCATCATTTCCGCCAGCCGGCGGGACATGGTGGGCAGCACCCTGTATCTGGTAGGGCGGGACGCCCGGACCGGCGCGCTGCTGGGAGACGCCACCAGCTGCGCCATGTGCCGCCGTCAGGTCATCAACGCCGGGATCAGCCGGGTCATTATCCGCCGGACGGAGACGGAGTTCCAGATCGTGGATGTCCACGACTGGGTGCACCAGGAGGACGACGTGCCCGCGCTGTGACACGCCGCCGCACCGGCGGAAAAGAGGACTATCCGGCCTGGCGGGCGCACCGGCGGGTCTGATAAAATAACAACTGAACAAAGGAGAATGTGTGATGTTGAACGACTCCAAGATCGCCGCCTACACGGCGATCCTGCAGGAGGAGCTCCTGCTGGCCACAGGGTGTACAGAGCCCATCGCCGTCGCGTACTGTGCCGCAAAGCTGCGCGAGGTGTTGGGCGGAAAACCGGAAAAGGTGCTGGCTGAGGTCAGCGGAAACATCCTGAAGAACGTGAAATCCGTGGTCGTCCCCAATACGGCGGGACGCCGGGGCATCGACGCCGCCATCGCCGTGGGCATAGTGGCCGGCGACGCCGACGCGGCGCTTCAGGTCATTGCCAACGTGACGGAGGAGGACACGGCGGCCATCCAGGGCTATCTGGACAGCACGCCCATCCGGGTCACCTGTCCCGAGACGCCCTGCATGCTGGACATCCGGCTGACGGGCTGGCTGGGGGAGCACCGCGCCTGCGTCCGGGTGGCCAACAACCACACCAACATCATCTACATGGAAAAGGACGGGCAAGTCCTGAAGGAGCTGCCGGTGACCGGCAACGCCGAGGATCATCTGCAGGACAAGTCCGTGCTGAACGTCAGGGACATCATCACATTCGCTGAAACCATTCCAATAGACGCCATCCTGCCCACGGTGGGACGGCAGATCGAAAAGAACACCGCCATCGCCGCCGAGGGACTGCGGAACAGCTGGGGCGCCAACATCGGCTCCACCCTGCTGCAGAACGCGCAGGACTGGGAGACGCAGGCCCGGGCATGGGCCGCCGCAGGCTCCGACGCCCGGATGAACGGCTGCGAGATGCCGGTGGTCATTGTGTCCGGCTCCGGCAACCAGGGCATCACCGCCTCCGTGCCTGTGTGGAAGTACGGCAAGCTCATGGGGGCGGACGATGAGAGGATCCTGCGGGCCGTGTGCCTCAGCGACCTCATCACCATCCATCAGAAAACGGGCATCGGACGGCTCAGCGCCTACTGCGGCGCGGTGTCCGCCGGTGTGGGCGCGGGCTGCGGTATCGCGTGGCTGCGGGGCGCGGACTACGAGGGCATCTGTCACACGCTGGAAAACGCGGTGGCCATGATCTCCGGCTGCATCTGCGACGGCGCCAAGGCCAGCTGCGCCAGCAAGATCGCCATGGGCGTGGGCTGCGGCCTGCTGGGCTACGACATGTACCGCAACGGCGACAACTTCCGCCCCGGCGACGGGATTCTGGGCGTCGATGTGGAGGACACCATCCGCCATGTGGGCGTGCTGGCCGCGCAGGGCATGCGGGAGACTGACCGGGTGATCCTGCGGATCATGACGGAGTGAGTGCGATAAGCGCAGGCAAAAAGAACCACCGGAAGGTGGTTCTTTTTTTGTGTGATGGTGGTGGGGACGATTCGTTTGCAGGGCGGCGTGAGGGCACGCTGTTCTGCGGAGCAGCCAAAATCGCCCCGCGCAGGGCATGCGGGCTTTCGAGGCGCGGATGGGAAATTCCCGCTTTTTTCGTTATCGGAAACGTTACCGGCCCACGGCGCGGAGTTTGCAAATAAATGGCGATTTTTAACATATGTGTCAAGTATATTAGCAACATCTGAATTTCTTTTCTGTTTTATTAGCGCCAAATTTATGGAGATGGTGTTAACATAGGAGCATCTTTTTTCGACAGTCCGGATGTCGAAAGGAAATGACTGTAAAGGAGTGTGTTTTTGTGGCATCATTCATCATCGGTCTTGTCATCCTGATCGGAGGCGCGGCACTGTACGGACGCTTCTGCGAAAAAGTTTTTGGGCCGGATGACCGGAAGACCCCCGCGTACACCAAAGAAGACGGCGTTGACTTCGTCCCCATGAAGGGCTGGAGGAACAGCCTGATCAACCTGCTGAACATCGCAGGCACCGGCCCCATCATCGGGCCGATCCAGGGCATCCTGTTCGGGCCCATCGCCTTCATCACCATCCCCATCGGCAACATCATCGGCGGCGCCATGCACGATTATTTCTCCGGCATGATCTGCCTGCGGGACGGCGGCACCCAGATGCCGGAAATGATCCGGCGCTATTCCACCAAGGGCATCTATAAGTTCTACAACGTGTTCGTGTGCGTGATGCTGCTGCTGGTGGGCGCTGTGTTCATCTACACTCCCGGCGACATCGCCGCAACGCAGCTGTTCAACCTCAGCGGCAAGGCCAACGACCCCACCACCTGGATCATCTACGGCGTGATCTTCCTGTACTACCTGATCGCCACCGTGTTCCCCATCGACGCCATCATCGGCAAGATCTACCCCATCTTCGGCGGCATCCTGCTGTTCTCCGCCATCGGCGTGTTCATCGGCATCTTCGCCAATGGTATGCCCCTGCTGAACATCTGGGACGACTGGTCTGCCCCCGTGCTGGCACTGGGCGACGGCACCTTCACCTATGCTTCCTACTTTGAGAACGGACACTTCCTGCCCATCTTCTTTGTGACGGTGGCCTGCGGTATTCTGTCCGGCTTCCACTCCACCCAGACCGCTATTATCTCCCGCACCATGAAGAGCGAGCGTCAGGGCCGCAACACCTTCTACAACATGATGGTGCTGGAGGGCTTCATCGCCATGGTCTGGGCTGCCGGCGCTATGGGCGTGTACAACCTGGCGCTGCAGGAACCCAACGCCTCGCTGGCCACCGGCACCGTGGGCGTGGTCTGCAAGTACCTGCTGGGTCATGTGGGCGGCATCATCGCCCTGATCGGCGTCATCGTGCTGCCCATCACCTCCGGCGATACGGCGCTGCGCGCCCTGCGTCTGAGCCTGTCTGAGACGCTGCACATCGACCAGTCCACCAACGGCAAGCGCGTCAAGCTGGCTGTGCCCATCTTCGCGCTGGTCATCGCCATCCTGGTGTTCGCCAAGGTCAACAACAACGGCTTCATGATCCTGTGGCGCTACTTCGCATGGGCCAACCAGACGCTGTCCCTGTTCGCCTTCCTGAGCATCACCGCGTGGATGTTCGAGAACGGCAAGGGCAAGTGGGCGTGGATGCCCATGATCCCCGGCGGCTTCTACACCTTCATCTGCATCACCTACATCGCCAACGCGCACATCGGCTTCAACATCCCCTGGACGCCGGCCTACATCATCGGCGTGGCCTGCGCGGCGGCCTATGTGGTGGCCTGCTGCATGTACGGCAAGAAGCGTGCTGCCAAGCTGGCGCTGAAGTAAGCTTTTCCCAAGGCATTTCCGGATAAAGAGCCAGCCCCGTCCGACGGACGGGGCTGGCTTTACGTCTGGGGGATCACGAGAACAGACGGGTGAGACGGGTCATGGGAATCTGGTCGGTGTCGTAGCCGTAGGTCTTGCCGCCGGGGAAGGTGCAGCGGAAAAACGGCCCTTCCGTCCAGTCGTTGGCGGGGTTCTCCAGCGGCACCTGCCAGATGTCCAGCGTGGTGCCGTCGCCGTAGTCGACGGTGATGAGGGGCGGATCGGCGGGGGCCGTCCCGGTGCGGCCGGCGCCGGCCATGCTGATGAGCCGCAGCAGATCGCTGAGGTCGTTGGCATCGGCGGAGACGGCGGCGCCGTCCACGGTGACGGTGAACGCGCCGCTGCCGCGGGCGTGGCGGGTGGCGTCGGTGAGGGCGGAGAAGCAGGCGCGGTATTGCAGCTGGTAGCGGCAGGCCCAGACGCCCAGCGCGATCACCGCCGCAAACACCGCCGCCGCGATGAGCAGGGGCTTGCGCAGGGTCTTTTCCTTTTTGCGGCCCGGGCCGCTGCGATCCACGGCATCGTACAGTCCCATAGGCGTACCTCCTTTTTGTTGTTGGGTACAGTATAGCAGGCCGAACGGGGGAAAGTCCAGCAACCTCAGGTTGTCAGGCGGCGGTCTCTGCGGAAAATATACGCAACCTCAGGTTGTCAGGGCAAAAAAATAAGACCTGCCGGTCAGGCAGGTCTTATTCGTTTCCCAATTACTCGGTCACGAAGGGCAGCAGAGCGATCTGACGGGCGCGCTTGATGGCCTCGGTCAGCTGACGCTGATGCATGGCGCAGGTGCCGGTGGTGCGGCGGGGCAGGATCTTGGAGCGCTCGGAGATGAAGCGGCGCAGCTTGGCAGCGTCCTTGTAATCGATGCACTCGCACTTGTCCACGCAGAACTGGCAAACCTTCTTGCGGCGCTTGCCGGCGCCGCGGGCGGGTCTATTTTCGCGTTCCATAGCCATGGAAGTATCCTCCTTTATAAAGTGTCATGTGCCGGGGGCACATCAGAACGGCAGGTCGCCGTCCTCCTCATCGATCTCGGCAAATCCGGAGGAGCCGCCGCCCACAGGGGCGCTGTATCCGCCGGCGGGCGCGGTGTAGGCCGGTGCGGAATAGCCGCCCATGTCGCCTGCGCTGTCGCGCTTGGAATCGCCGAAATAGATGTTGTCGGCAACCACCTCCGCGCTGCGGCGGTTGTTGCCGTCCTTGTCAGTCCAGGGACGGATCTGGAGCCGGCCCTCCACGATGGCCATGCGGCCCTTGGTGAAGTACTTGGCAACGAACTCGGCTGTGGAGCGCCATGCGACCACATCGATGAAATCCGTCTCCTTCTCGCCGGACTGGGACTTGAAATCACGATCCACAGCCAGCGAAAAGCTGGTGACAGCAGTACCGGACTGCGTTCTGCGCAGCTCCGGGTCACGGGTCAGACGACCCATGATGAAGATCTTGTTCAGCATAGCTGCTCTCCCTTACTCGCCCTTGCAGACGATCATGGAACGCATAATACCCTCGGTAATGCCCAGGATACGATCCAGCTCCTTGGGGAACTCGGGGCCGCTGGTGAAGCTCATCAGCACATAGTAGCCCTCGGTCTTGTAGTCGATGGCGTAGGCGAGACGACGCTTGCCCCACTCGTCGACTACCACGTTGGTCGCATGCTGCTCTGCCAGAGTCTGGAACTTTGCCACGGTGGCGGCAACAGCCTCCTCACCCTGTGCAGGGTCGATGATGTAGACGACCTCGTAGTTGGCGGAAATCTTAGCCATACTTTTGCACCTCCTTTTGGACAAATGGCCCTCATTCTCAGATGAGAGCAAGGATATGCCCGCAATACGCGAGCCTATTTATTATACCGGATCTTCCAAGGGAGTCAAGTGGTTTTTCCGATATTTTTTCGGTTTTTCCGGGGCTTCAGCGGTTTTGCAGGTAGTTTTGCAGGGCTTTGCTCTTTTCCAGCCGCCACAGAAGCAGCAGGCCCAGCCCGTAGCAGGCCACGAGCTCCCCCGCGCCCACGGTCAGGGCGTTGAAGGCGTAGGCGGGCCAGAAGGCAGCGGATGTGCCGGCCTGCTCGTAGGACAGGACAAGGCCCACCAGCACCATGTTGGCCAGCACCGGCGGCAGCGGCGCCAGCCACTTCTTTTTGCAGCGGGCGGTAAGCAGCGCGGCCAGCAGCGTGGCGGCGGAGCCCACCACGACATCCAGAATGCCGTAGGGGCTGAGGAGGTTGGCGATCAGGCAGCCCACGCCCAAGCCCCACGCCGTCTCCGGCAGCAGGAAGGGCAGGACGCACAGCGCCTCGGAAAAGCGGCACTGGATGGGGCCGTAGGTAATGCCGAAGATGGAGCCGAAAATGCTCAGAACGGCATAAGCCGCGCCGACGATGGCGGCGCAGGTCAGTTGACGGGTATGCAGCTTCACGAATCCATATCCTCCTCATAGGTGTACCAGCCGTCGCCGGCGGCGGCAAAGCCCTCCGTCTCCATGGCGGCGGTGAGGGCGTCATCGGCGGCATTGCCGCCGGCATCGGTGAGCGATGCCTGCACGCGGCCATCCTCCAGCGCGGTGACGGTGAGTGTGTAGCCCTGCGCCGTCAGGGTATCGGCGGCGCGGGCAAGGGCGTCGTCCATGGCGGACGGCGCGGCGGCGAACTCCACGCTCTGGTAGGGCGCTCTGTCCACGGCGTGGTCATCGGCGCTGTTCTCCGCGCTGTCGGTATCGGGCAGGCTGCTTTTCTGCTGGCTGTCCTGCCGCGCACCGTCGTCCAGTCCGCCGGCGGACGGCGCGCTCTGCATCATCATCCCGCCGTCACCGGCGGTATCCGCCGCCATGTCACTGGCATTCTTGCTGCCCAGACCGCCGCTGCGCAGCAGCGGGATCAGCGCCGCAGCCACCACAAGGCAGGCAGTGGCGGACAGCAGCCAGCGCCGGGCGGGCGAGGGCGTCCTTTTCTGCTGGGGTGTCTCGGCCACTCTGGCCATGACGCGGTCTGCGAAGCCGTCGGGGGGCAGCGCCTCCGACGCCAGCGCTTCGCGCAGCTCCTTATCAAATTCATCGAACATCGGGGTCATCGCTGTCCCTCCTCTCCTGCCGTTTTGACGGAGGCTGCGGCGGAAAGGTTCCCGCCGCCGGACAAGATCTCCTTCAGTCGGGCCTTGGCCCGGTTGATGCGGGATTTCACCGTGCCCTCGCTGACGGCCAGCGCCGCCGCGATCTCGCTGTAATCCAGCTCCTGCATATACCGCAGCAGCAGCACCTGACGGTGCTCCTCCGACAGGGTGGACAGCGCCGCGCGGACGGCGGTCTGCGTCTCGCTGCGCTCCGCCAGCTCCTGCGGCGTATCGCCGCCGTCCGGCAGCTCCACGCCCTCCAGATCATCGGTGTCCCGGTGGCGCTTCTCACGGCGCAGGCAGTCGATGGCGGCGTTGGTGGTCAGGCGGTACAGCCATGTGGAGAGCCGGCTGTCGCCACGGAAACGGGGCAAGCCCCGCCACGCGGCCAGAAACGCCTCCTGCGCCGCGTCCTCCGCCAGCGCCGCGTCGCCGCCGCACATCCGCAGCGCCAGACGGTACACCGGGGCCTGATACGCCTCCACCAGCTGGCGGAAGGCATCCTGCTCTCCCTGCCCCGCCCGGCGGAGCAAGTCCTTTTCATCTATCATCGCAAATCCCTCTGCACGCCCGCCGACACGCGGTACACATCCTCCAGCGTGTCCATGCGGACGATCTGTTCCTTATAATAATTGGCGTGGCTGACACCCTTGAGATACCAGCAGAGCTGCTTGCGGGCCTCCAGCACGGCGATGTGCTCGCCCTTGTCGGCGGCGGCCAGCTCCACCTGGCGCACCGCCGTGGCCCAGCGCTCCGCCAGCGGCGGCAGGGGCGGCACGGGCTGTCCCGCCAGCGCCGCCTGCGCCTGCGCGAATAGCCACGGGTTGCCGAAGCAGCCCCGGCCGATCATGGCCATGTCGGCCCCGGTGAACGACAGGATGCGGACGGCGTCCTCCGCCGTGAACACATCGCCGTTGGCGATGACGGGCACATGCACCGCCTGCTTCACCTCGCGGATGGTCGTCCAGTCCGCCTGACCGGCGTACATCTGGGTGCGGGTGCGGCCGTGCACCGTGATGGCGCTGACCCCCGCCTGCTCCAGCATCTTCGCCAGCTCCACGGCGTTGATGCTGCCCTTGTCCCAGCCCCGGCGCATCTTGACCGTCACCGGTACGGGACTGGCCTTCACCACCGCCTCGGCGATGCGGGCGGCCTTCTCCGGCTCCTTCATCAGGGCGGAGCCGTCGCCGTTGGCCACCACCTTGCCCACGGGGCAGCCCATGTTGATGTCGATGACCGCCGCGCCGGACACCTCCGCCGCGATGGCGGCGGCCTCGGCCATGCACCCGATATCGCTGCCGAAGATCTGGGCGGCGGCGGGGCGCTCGTTGCCCGCCAGCTTCAGAAGGCTGCGGCTCTTTTTGTCCTGATAGCACAGGGCCTTGGCGCTGACCAGCTCGGTGCAGCTCATGTCGGCGCCCAGCTCCCGGCAGATCTGACGAAACGCCAGATCCGTGACGCCGGCCATGGGGGCCAGATACAGTTTTCCGGGGATGTCGACGGTTCCGATGTGCATGGGGATGCTCCTTTTTGTGTTGGTGGGGGCGGCGCTTTGAGAATGTATTGTACCACAAAAAAGCCGGGTTGACAATCCGGTTTGCCCCCCGCGCGAAAAAAGAGAAAAAAGGTGTTGACATTCGCTGCGGTACTTGCTATAATAAGCAAGCTTGAGTTCCAAGACGAAAGCGCAGATGGCCAAGTAGTTCAGTTGGTTAGAACGCCAGCCTGTCACGCTGGAGGTCGAGGGTTCGAGCCCCTTCTTGGTCGCCATATATGCTGCTGTAGCTCAGTAGGTAGAGCGCATCCTTGGTAAGGATGAGGTCGGCGGTTCGAATCCGCCCAGCAGCTCCAAAAAGTCCTGTTTTCGAGAGAAAACAGGACTTTTTCTTTACTTTTGACCAATTTAATCTGTGGGTCAGGGTGTGGGTCAAAGTTGACCCACACCCTGACCCACACGCGGAAATACGCGGAAAGAGCGAAAGAGTACCGGAGAGGAAGTTCGGTTTCCTCTCCGGTGTTTTTATCATTTTCGGCGTTTACATCACCTGTGCCATGAAGCTGCCCATGGTCTGTGCGGCCTCGTCTTGCTTCTGCCTGGTTGCATGGGTGTAGGTGCGGAGAGTGAAGCCCGCATCGTAGTGGCCCAGCATACTGCTGACGGTTTTGACGTCCACGCCGTTTTGTAAAGCCAGCGTGGCAAATGTGTGTCTGAGATCGTGAAAGCGTATGTGCGGCAGTCCTGCGTCTTTCAGAATTTTCTTATGCAGGTTCACAATGGAATCGGGGTAATACATCTCCCCTGTGACGGGTGACGGGAACATATACGGATTGTCGGGGTGTTTCTTGTGTTCGGCAACCAGCAGGTCGACGGCCTCTTGTGGAATACTGACTTTTCTGACCGAAGTTTCTGTCTTGGGACGCGAGAGTGTCAACTCCCCATTGGGATTCTTGACGTACTGCTTGCTGACGGAGATGGTTTTGTTTTGGATGTCGAGGTCACTCCACAGGAGAGCAGTCAGTTCACCCTTGCGCAGTCCGCTGACCAGTTCCAGATAAAACATGGGCAGCAGTCCCCTCTTATCCGCGGCGTCGAGGTAGGTCTTGATATGCTCCGGTTGGAGGATCTGCATCTCGAATTTCTGCACCTTCGGTGCGATGCAGTCCTCGGTGGGGTTGCGGAGGATCAGGCGTTCTTTTACGGCGCGGTTCAGGGCATTGTGGAGCATCAGGTGCAGGCTGCGGACGGTGGTGCTGCTGAGTCCCGGATTGCCGTGACCGCTTTTGCGGTTGGTACGGCCGCTCTCCATCAGCTCCTTGTAGAACTTTTGCAGGTCGTGGGCGGTCAGCTTGGTGAGCTTGATGCTGCCGATACGGGGGATGGCGTACTGCTCGATCATCAGGCGGTAGCGATCCGCCGTGGCGACACGGACATTTGGCTTGGCGTAGATGTCGTACCAGCTCCGCAGCCACGTGGCCACGGTGTATTCGTCGGCGCGGCTGATGTCGACGCCCTTTGCGGCCTCCATAGCAGCAGCCAGCTTTGCCTTGCACTCCGCCTGCGTCTTGCCGAGAACGTTTTTGATGATGCGCTTACCGGTTTCTGCGTTGTATCCTGCGGTGTAGCGGCCCTCCCATCGGCCATCTGACCGCTTGCGGATATTGCCCTCGCCGTTGGCGCGTTTCTTGGCCATTGAATCAGCTCCCTTCTTGGCAGCAAACACAAATACCACAATTTTGCGCGGAAAGCTACCGTTTTTGAAATGATCTTTTTATTGTTTCCAGCAGCGCAAAATATGCACCTCTTACAGAACCTCTTATAGCTACCTCCCCTTTGTTGATAGTAATTTGAATTGGGTCAAACAACGCAGTGCTCCACCAGCGCGCCTTATCTTTCTTGTTGTCGAGGCCGGAAGTGTATGGTATCCTATTCCAGAGGGGCGTTTCCCAAAGTTAAAGATACCACACTAAACTAAAACCCACGCTTACATTACTTCCAAACAAAACGATTCGGGAGGCAAACCCTATGAAAAAACTGATTCCTGCGAATATAACTTCGATAACTGCTGTGTGGAATTGAAATTCACCGATGGCAGCATGAGTTTATTACTTGATGATGATTGACGAGAACTACGAATGGGTTGACCTTTAGATTGGAGAAATAATTATGCTTTACCACATATCGAAAATCGCAGGCTTGAAAATATTGAAACCGCAGGTTTCAACACACAAAAAGGCGTATGTGTACGCCATCGAAAATGTGGTTACCGGGCTTCTGTTTGGTGCGCCGCATGATGATTTTGACTTTATTATCAGCGAAGAAAATGGCATTCCTGTTATTATGGAGTGCTATCCAGATGTTTTTCGCCTATCTTTCAAAGGCAAAAAATGCTCTATCTATGAGATTAGTGATGAGGGCTTTATGCGAGGAGTGACATCGTGGAGTCCGGAGTTTGTCAGCGAAAACGAAGTCGCTGTTGTTCGTGAGATTGCCGTTAATGATCTCTATTCCCGTCTTCTTGATGAGGAATCGTGTGGAAATTTGATAATACGCAGATACGAAGATGCAGAAGATTACAAAAGCATCATCGCAGAACATATCGTAGATCGTCTCGTGCGTTTTGATGCCGTATATACCGAAGATAAAAAAATCAAAAAGTACTACGGGAAAATTATTGATGCACTCAAGGATATTATGGATGGGCATTTACTATAGCAGTTTTGTCTCTGCTATTTTTCGTTCATTGAGGCATGGGTTTTGCACCTCTTACAGGCCGCCCATGCCGTGGCTCTGCTCATTCTCGTGGTCGTTCCATTTATGGCCCATTGCCATCTTCTTTTCTCGCAGGCGTTGTAGGCGTTTGCGGTCGATCTGGATGCCCGCGGGAACGGCGGGACGCGGCGCGTTGTTCCGGAAGATGTTACTCATGTGGTGCAGCAGCCGGGTGGCTGACAGCAGGATATTGGGCGGCGGCACTTCCTCCTGCCGTTCCATGCAGTTAAGGAAGTACCCGGCGTATTTGTGGCCGTTCTGCTCCGCCACGGAAAACCAGTATTGTGCGGCTTCCTGAAGTTCAGCCTGTTTTCATTTTTGCTCATCATTAGTCTGTAGGCCTTCAGGGGGTAAGTGCAGCGCTCCACCCCCTCGCCTGCTGCCCACGGGAGCCGCATAGATGATGAATTCCTCCTTGCCATCCAGTCCAAACAGCCGGCTGCAAAGCGGATCATCAAAGGCGGCCACCGCACATGTTCCCAAGCCTAAAGCCGCGGCAGCGAGATAGTGATCCTGCCCCACATGCCCTACATCCATCAGGATCGTGCGGTGGGCGCGGATACCATACCGCCATTCTGCGCGGTATGGCACTACAGACCAGAAAAATACTGCTCCTGCACGCGCCGCCCACTTCTGCTCCAGCAGAGCGGCAGAGATCGTCTCGCTCATGGCCTCTACCGCTCCGAGGTACTCCAGCGCATGCTCCATCGGCAGGTAGTGGTACGCGCCCGGTTCCAGACCAGCCACATTGCGGCACAGGAGGTACGTCTCAAACGGATGACGGGCTCCTCCACTGGGTACAGTACGCATGGTCGCATAGCCTTTGCCCTTTATTCCGGTAATCCCTTGCCCCGCCCAGAGCAAATAGCTCACCTGCTGAAGCGTCAGCGGCGCGTCTCCATAGTTGCGGCAGCTGCGGCGGCTGCGCAGCAGTTCTGTCAGATCACTTTCCGCCAGCGGCGTCGACTCCGGCTCCGGCAAGCGTATATGTGTCTCCGGCATTGCTGCCGCGGCCTTCACCAGCGGCGGCTGAGGCAACCGGAGCTCCTGATCGGACACAAACGCCGCGCCTATAGAATCTGACAAATCAACGCCGCGCAAAAAGCTGCGGCCCTTATTCACGATTGCATCCTGTAAGGTTTTGTCCAGCATCTTTTTTCCTTTCCGCATGTAAAAGAACAGGGTGCGCCTTGAAGGGCGCACCCTGTTCTTTTACGCCATTTCCAGCAGATTGCGAAGCGCTTCGCGATAGATACGCCGTAAGCGCTCCATGTTGTTCAGCGTGATGTACTCATTCCCCTGATGCTCCCGATTTTCCTCTCCCGGGAAGTTCGGGCCGAAAGCGATAATATGATCCATAGCGCGCGCGTAGGTGCCGCCGCCAATGGCCAGCGGCTCCGATAAATCGCCCGTCTCGTCTCTGTATGCTTTCAAGAGCTGCTGCATAACCGTCCCTTTTTTATCCAAGTAGACAGGCCGCATGGGATGTACCGGGGGAATCTCGAAGCCATAAGCCGCCACAGCCCGGCGAATCGTCTCCACCAATGCATCTGCGTCCTGATCCTCAGGATAGCGGATGTCCACGGTGAATCGCACTGTGTCATTCTCCACACGGAGCATGCCCGCATTGACGGAGAGCCTTCCACTGGCAGCCGAGGCGCAGGCAACGCCTAATGCTTCACCGTACACATCCTCGCCCATCAACGCCATATACGCTTTGGCCACCGGAATATTCTTCTCCGCTAACAGCTTCATCATAGCCGTGATGGCATTTACGCCGTTCCATGGCGCGGCGCCGTGCCCTGTCTTGCCTGTGGTCTCATAAGCCGTGCCGTCCTCCGTTACCACAGAGCAGCTGTCCGGCACCACATTGGGCGCAATGCCGCCCTCGCCGCTGCGAAGGCCGCTGCCGTTCCGCGGCAGCACCCAATCCATCACCAGGATTCCCTTTTCACAGTAGATGGCGGGAAAATCCCCGTCCGGCGTAAAGCCATAGCTGACCTTTTCTTCTTCAGCCACATAGGCATCCATGTCATACCAATCGCCGTTTTCCTCTGTCTGACCGAAAATCAGGCGGATGCGCTTATGCATGGCCTTTCCCTTTTCAGCGTACTCCCGTGCCAGATCGCGAGCCGCATAGACACTGATGAGCATCGGACCCTTGTCATCTAACGCGCCACGGCCATACAGGCATCCATTGTCAACCGTTCCGCCAAAGGGTGGATAGTCCCAGCCGCTTCCGGCAGGAACTACATCCAGATGCCCCAGTACGCCGATGATCTCTTTGCCCTCTCCAATCTCCGCGTAGCCGTAGCGTCCTTCTGCATTCTTTGTGCGGAATCCCAGCTGCTCACACAGAGTCAGCATATACTCCAGCGCTTTAGCGGGTCCTACGCCGTAAGGGGTACCGTTTTCCCCGTGGTTAGCTACGCTCTCAATAGATAAAAGTTCCTGTAAATGCTTTATCATTACATCAGCTCCTCCGCTCTCAGGCAGGCGACGCAATGTCCGGGCTCTATCTCTCGGAAGGGAATATCTTCCATTGTACAGGCTTCTGTGGCGTAGGGGCAGCGCTGCGCGAATCGGCATCCCGGCTTGGGGTTGATCGGGTTGGTGACCTCGCCGCGTATCAGCTGCGGCTCTCTTCCGCGCATCGTAATGTCAGGCACAGGTATAGCGGACAGCAGCGCCTTGGTATATGGGTGCAGCGGGCGTTTGAACAGGCCCTTGCTGTCACAGTACTCCACGCATTTCCCCAGATACATCACTGCAATCTGATTGGAGATATGCCGTACTACAGATAGATCATGGGTAATGAACATATAGGTCAGGCTGCGTTCTTCCTGAAGATCCATCAACAGGTTAAGGATCTGCGCCTGAATGGACACGTCCAGCGCCGACACCGGCTCATCGCAGACGATGAAGCGGGGATTCAGCGCCAACGCACGCGCTACGCCGATGCGCTGACGGCGTCCGCCGTCCAGCTCATGGGGATATGCTCCGGACAGGCGGGAGGCCAGTCCCACTGTGTCCATCAGCCGTGCCACCTCTTCATAAAGGTCTGCCTTATTTTTGTGCTGACCCGCTACAAGAAGCGGCTCGGCGATCAACTCCTGCACACTCATACGGGGGTTCAGGCTGGAATAGGGATCCTGAAAGATCATCTGCATATCGCGGCGCACCTTGGCCAGCTTGTGGGCACGGCAATGGCTGATGTCTTCTCCGTCAAAGAGGATCGTGCCGGAGGTCGGTTCGTGAAGCCGCAGCACTGTGCGTCCCAAGGTGGACTTTCCGCAGCCGGATTCGCCCACCACGCCTAACGTTTCGCCCTTATTGATGTTCAGTGTAATACCGTCCACAGCATGCAGCTTGGCGGTTTTGCTGATATCAAAGTATTTTGTCAGTTCCTTCAATTCGATCAGGGGCTGGCTCATGCTTGTCCCTCCTCTCCGTTGTACAGAAAGCATCTTATACGCAGTCCATTTACGTCATACTGCTCCGGGTGACACTGGCGGCAGCGCTCCGTTGCGTGAGGACAGCGAGGCGAAAACGCGCAGCCCTCAGGCAAATTCGTTGGATCGGGCATCATACCGTCGATGGGGTGCAGGCGCCGCTCATCCAATTCCAGATTGGGAATGGAGTTGAACAGACCTACCGTGTAGGGATGATGCTTATCGCCGGTAAACACCTGCTCCACCGTGCCGTACTCTATGATCTCGCCCGCGTACATAACAGCCACCAGGTCGCAGGTCTGTGCCACGATACCCAGATCATGCGTGATCATGATCATAGCGGTATTCAGCTTTTTCTTCAGCTCCATCATCATTGCCAGCACTTGCGCCTGGATCGTCACGTCCAGCGCGGTAGTCGGCTCGTCGGCAATCAGCAGCATAGGGTCGCAGGCCAGAGCCATAGCGATGACCACACGCTGCTTCATGCCGCCGGAGAACTGATGGGGATAGTCCTTTTTTCGGCTGGCCATGATGCCAACCATTTCCAGCACCTCCTCCACACGGGCCTCCAGCTCGGCTCGGGTATGTCCCTCGTTGTGCATCAAAAGCGCCTCAAGGATCTGGTCGCCCACCGTCAGCACGGGGTTCAGCGCTGTCATGGGATCCTGAAAGATCATGGAGATCTTCTCGCCGCGAATGGCCTGCAGCTGCCTGTTGCTGAGATAAGCGGGAGCAGGCACCTCCACCGCGGGCGCCTCCAACGTCTCGCCTTCCGAAGTCTCCGGCATATGGGACGCAATGTAATCCTCTTCAGAGACAGCTGTGCCGTCCTTATCACGGATCGCCAGAATGTCCTGTTCGTCAAACCGGATCGAGCCGCGGTTCGTGCGGGCCGTGCGCTCCGGCAGCAGCCCCATGATGGACAGCGCCGTCGTTGTCTTGCCGGCGCCTGTCTCGCCCACCAAGCCCAAGGTCTCTCCCTTATGCAAGGTCAGGGATACGCCGTTAACGGCATGAACCGTTTCCAGATCGGTTTTATAATCGATCTGCAGGTCACGGATCTTCAGCAATACTTCACTCATTTTCCGTCCCTCCTCAATCCTTCAGCTTCGGGTCAAGCGCGTCGCGCAAACCGTCGCCGGCCAAGTTGAAGCTCAATGCCGCGATTACGATAAATATGCCGGGAATATACAGCAGGTGCGGTGCGGTAAACATATAGGTCTTTGCATCGGACAGCAGCGCACCCCATTCAGGGGCAGGCGGCTGAACGCCCAGAGACAGGAAAGAAAGTCCCGCAGCAGAGAGGATCATGTTGGCGACATTCATGGTGGTCGTCACAATAATGGGCCCCAGCGCATTGGGAATGACATATTTGAGGATGATGCGCATGTCGCTGGCACCGTAGGATCTGGCGGCCTCTATGTAGTCCTCATCTACGACGCCCAGCACCACCGAACGAACCAGACGCAGCATGCTGGGTACGCAGGAGATGGTGATGGCGATCAGCAGATTTCGAAGGCTTCCGCCCAGCGCGGCCACCACAGCCAAGCTCAGCAGAATAGGCGGTACGGTCATCACCACGTCCGTCAAGCGCATGATGATATTATCTACCCAGCCGCCGTAATAGGCCGCGATAGCACCCAGCAAGCCGCCGATGACCAGCGCCAGTACACTGGTGGAAACACCGATCAGCAGCGAATAGCGGGAACCATGGACAATGCGGGCAAACAGGTCGCGTCCCAACTCGTCTGTGCCGAATATATGTGCGGCACTGGGGCTGTCCAGACGGTCGGCGCTCTGCGAAATGGCGTTTTCATAGGGGGTAATCACATCGGCGAAAATGGCGATGCTCAGGACAAAAATCAAAAGGCACAGGCCGAGCATGGCCGTCTTGCTCTTGCGGAAACGGCGCCATATTTCCTTCATCTGATTGGTTTTCTTGCTCTTGCGGTTTCTCTTCTCTTTCATTTTCCGTCACCTCCCTGTCAGGCTTTGTATTTCGCTTTGATACGGGGATCGATGTAGGCATAAAGGATGTCTACGCCCAGCATGACAAAGCAGAACAGCACCGCCAAGAACATGGTGGCCGCCATAACCACGGGCGTGTCCTTCTGCCGGATGGACTCAACGATCAGCATGCCGACGCCCGGCATACCAAACACCGTCTCGATGATGACCGCACCGCCCAAGCTGCCGCCAAAATTCATACCCATGGATGTGACAACAGGCAGCAGCGCGTTGCGCAGCGCATGCTTCCAGATCACCGTTTTCTCCGGCACACCCTTGCTGCGGGCGGTACGAATATAATCCTGCCGTATTGTCTCCAGCATGGTAGAACGTGTCAGACGCATCTCGCTGGCTGCCGCTCCCAACGACAGTGTGATTACAGGAAGAATATAACCCTGCCAAGTGTCCACGCCGCCAAACGGAAGCCAACCAAGCTTCAGCGCAAAAAGCACCATCAGCATCAGACCCAGCCAGAAGCCCGGCATGGCGGAAAGGAGCATGGCCAGTGTAGTCAGCGCGTTATCCAGCACGGAGTATTGCTTCACGGCGGAGACAATACCCAGCATGATGCCTAATACAGAGCTGAGGAGCATGGACCATAATGCCAGCTGGAACGTGGTGGGAAAGCGCGAAAGGATGGAATCAAACACCGGCTTTCCGCTGCGGTAGGATGTTCCGAAGTCAAAGTGGAGGATAATTCCTTTCAGATAGTTGAAGAACTGTTCAAAGAACGGGAGGTCTGCGCCGAGCTTATGGTTCAGCGCGGCGATGTCTTCCGGCTTAGCGGTAATGCCAAGGATCAGTGTGCCGGGATCTCCGGGAGTCAGGTACATAATGGTAAACACCAGAAACACCGCTCCCAGTAGGACAGGAATCGTTAGGAGTATGCGTTTGATAACGTATTTGTACATAATTCTTCCTCCTTGCGGATCTGTCGAGGGACCAGTTTCACGGCGCGGAGGCATCAGCGCCGCGGCTGCCCTTCGTTTGTATTTCACAAGCATAACCTATCTTGTAAAGTTTGTCAATTATTTTATAAAATTTTTCAAAAAGATATTGCAAAATCTATAAATATTTGATAACATATGCTCGTATAGTAAAATCATCGTTATCCGAGGCGGCTTCTCTGAAGGCAGTACTTCCCGCGACAGCCGTCTTATCACGAATGAATGAATGGAGGAGCGAAAGCATGAGCGAAATGAAATGGCCCTATCCTGCCAAGGTGAGCCAAGTCAACCGCATGGAGGCGGATGTGATCGTGCTGGGCGGCGGCATCGCCGGCTGCATGGCCGCCATCAACGCCGCCAAGCGCGGCCAGAGCGTGATTCTGGTGGAAAAGGGCGCGACCAAGCGTTCCGGCGCGGGCGGCAGCGGCTGCGACCACTGGGAGAGCGCCGCCACCAACCCCTGCTCCGGTGTTTCTCCGGAGGATCTGGTGCAGGCCATGCTGGACGACAACGACGGCTACAACAACGGCATCTCTCATTATATAGAGTGCCGCGAGGGCTGGGATCATCTGCAGGACATCGAGAAGATGGGCGGCAAGATCCGGGACACCGAGGACGAGTTCAAGGGCGCGGCCTTCCGGGATGAAAAGACCAAGCTGATGTTCGCCTATGATTATAAGAACAGGTTCACCATCCGCATCTGGGGCACTACCTTCAAGCCCGCTATGGAGAAGGAATGCCGCCGTCTGGGCGTGAAGATCGTGGATCGCGTCATGGTCACCTCCCTGCTGACTGAGGGCGGCAAGAACGGGGCCAAGTGTGTGGGCGCCACTGGCGTTCACACCCGCACCGGCGAGTTCTATGTGTTCTCCAGCAAGGCAGCCATCATCACCATGAGCCGTCCCGCCCGTGTGTGGCTGTTCTCCGCCGCCTATCCCGGCCTGTGCGAGTTCCGCCCCATGTGCACCATCGGCGACGGCCACGCCATGGGCTGGCGCGCCGGCGCGGAGTTCAACATGATGGAAAAATCCGTCCGGGCCGAGTTCTCCTCCGCCGGACGCTCCTTCCCGCCCTATTCTGCGGGCAATAACCACAACACCTGGTATCCCGCCTCCCTTATCGACGCTGAGGGTAAGGAGATCCCCTACGCCGACCGTGACGGCAACATTCTTACCGACGTAGAGCAGCGGTTCCAGCCCGCCAAGGGGCAGCACTACTTCCTGAAGGGCGGCAACATCGAGCAGGCCAAGTACGCCTACGATGGGCCGGAGACACTGCCCTATGACAAGCTGAAGGAGATGGGCTATAAGCTGCCCTTCTACGCCGACCTGTCCAATATGCCGGAGCTGGAGCGAAAGGTCATCTGGGGCATGATGGTGGGTCAGGAGGGGAAGACCAACGTGCCCGTGTACAAGAATTTCACCGAGGCGGGCTTCGATCCCACCAAAGACGTCCTGCAGTGCTACGGCGTGGGCTGGACCAGCGCTGAATTCCTGCCTCAGGAGCGCCAGCTGTTCGGTATGCCCGGCGGCTTCATGAACGACTGGGATCTGATGACCAACATCCCCGGCCTGTTCGTGGCGGGCGACTCCCTGTTCTCCTCCAACTGCTTCGGCCATGCCGCCTCCACCGGCGCTTACGCCGGACGCAAGGCCGCGGCCTACGCCGCGAAGCAGGAGGGCTTCATCGCTCCCTGCGGGACGCAGGTGGCGAACGAGATGGAGCGCGTTTACGCGCCGCTGGGCGGCGACCCTGTCAACGGCGTCAGCTGGAAGGAGCTGAACGAGGCCATCGCCAAGGCCATGCAGAACTACTGCGGCGAGCAGAAGCGCGACGAGCTGCTGCTGTCCGGCGTGGAACTGCTGAACCGCTACGAAAAGGAGATCGTGCCCCGCACCTACGCCGCCAACCCCCACGAGCTGATGCGTCTGCTGGAGGTATTCGACATCCTGACGGTGGCTCAGATCATTCTGCAGGCCTGTCTGGCCCGGCACCAGACCTGCCCCAAGCTGGAGTTCTACCGCACCGACGACGACGGCAGGGCCATGGCTCCCTTCATCTGCATCCGCAACGACGGCGAGAGGGTGGTAGCCCGCGAGGTACCTCTTGACTACGCCGGTGATATCAGGGAAAATTACGAGAAGCACAATCAGGACTATATGGCAGAAAAGGCAAAGGAGGCGCAGGCATGAAAGAGATCAAGGAATTCGGCTTCCGTCAGACGCCGCCTGCCACGCCGCTGCGGTTCGACGCGGAGAAGTGCATCGGCTGCAACCGCTGCATGGAGGCGTGCATGATCGACGTGATGACCCCCGGCGAAAAGGGCAGCCATCCCGTGGTATCCTATCCCGATGAGTGCTGGTACTGCGGCTGCTGCGTGATGGAGTGCCCCACCGGCGCTATCAGCCTGCACCATCCGCTGATGAACCAGACCCGCTGGGTGGAGAAGGCCAGTCTGCTGAAAAACAGAAAGGAGAACTAAAGCATATGGCAAATTTTGAACTGCTGAAGGAGCTGACGCAGGCGTGGGGCGTGGCGGGCCGCGAAAAAGCCGTGCGAGCCATCGTGCTGCGTGAGTTGGAGGGCCATGTGGACAGCGCCTATGTGGACAACATCGGCAACATCATTGCCGTCAAGCACGGCAAGGGCAGCCCCGACAGCAAGAAGATCATGCTCTCCGCCCACATGGACGAGATCGGCCTGCAGGTGAAGAAGATCGAATCAGACGGCCGCATCAAGGTGTGCAGCGTGGGCTGGGTCTGGACCTCCGCCCTGTACAACGATCAGGTGGTGTTCCAGAACGGCGTCATCGGCGTGGTGGGCTGTGACGGCAAGATCGAGGACGCCAAGAACGACAGCGGCAAGCTGTACATCGACATCGGCTGTACCAGCAAGGAGGACACCGAAAAGTACGTCAAGGTAGGCGATTACGCGGGTTTTGTAGGCCCCTGGTACGAGCTGCAGAACGGCCGCATCAGCGCCAAGACCTTCGATGACCGGGTGGGCTGCTTCATGCTGCTGGAGGCTGTGAAGCGGAACAAGGGCGACTGCCCCAACGACGTATACTATGTATTTTCCGTGCAGGAGGAGGTGGGCTGCCGCGGCGCCGTTACCGCTGCCCATCAGATCCGTCCCGACATCGGCATCAGCGTGGACGTGACCCCCGACCACGCCTATCCCTGTGATCTTGAGGGCTGCAACGCCGTGGGTGAGGGCATCAGCGTGACACTGGGCGACCCCAGCGCCATGCTGGACGAGGAGCTGGTCAACGAGATGCTGGCCTGCTGTGAGGAGAACGGCATCCGCTATCAGCGGGGCGTGATGGATCGCGGCGGCACCGACGCCAGCTCTATGAACCAGTCCGGCAACGGCGTCCGCGTGGCCGGTATCGCCGTGGTGGATCGCTATCCCCACAGCAAGTGCTCCGTCATCGCCAAGGACGACGTGACCGCCGGTATCGACCTGCTGGACAAGTATACCCACCGTGTATTCAAATTTTGAGTGATCTTTTCCGTATCTCCACGCCGGAATGGCGTCAAAATAAAAAAATGAAAAGGAGACACCCCATGAAAAAGTTTCTTGCACTGGTGTTAGCCATGGCCATGGCACTGAGCCTGGTCGCCTGCGGCGGCGGCAACGACGGCAACGCCTCTGACGGCGACGGCACCAGCCTGACCATCGCCATCGATGCTGATTACCAAACGCTGCACCCCGCCAACTGGACAACCAGCGTTGAACACCGCATTGATTCCCAGATCTATGACACCCTGGTTCGCTACAACTTCCAAGATGAGAGCAAGCTGGACGGTGTCATCGCTGAAAGCTGGGAGATCAGCGATGACGCCTGCTGCTATACCTTCCATCTGCGTGAGGGCATTACCTTCCACAACGGCACACCGCTGACCGCCAAGGATGTGGCGTTCAGTCTGGATCTGTACGCCGCCTCCGAGGCACAGTCCGGCGATGTGGCAGGCTATGACCACTGCGAGGTGGTAGATGATCACACCATCAATATCTACACATCTTCTCCCTTCGCGCCCTTCCTGAACAACCTGACGCTGGTACATATCGGTTCCAAGGATTACTATGAGTCTGCCGGTGAGGAAGCTTTTGCCCAGCAGCCCATCGGCTGCGGCCCCTATCAGTTCGTCAGCCACAATGAAGGCGATAAGGTCGTGCTGCAGGCCTATGAGAATTACTACATGGGCGCCGCCGCCATCAAGAATGTGACCTTCAAGATCATCTCTGACATGTCCTCCATGTCTATCGGCCTGCAGTCCGGCGGTATTGATTTTGCCGAGATTGAAGCGCCTGTCCGCTCTACCCTTGAAAGCGCCGACGGCGTCACTGTCACCACCGCAGAGCAGACTACCTTTGCCTTCGTCGCCATGAACACCGAAAAGGAGCCCTATAACAACGCCAAATTCCGTCAGGCGGTCAATTATGCTTTGGATCGTCAGTCTCTGATCGCCACCGTGATGGACGGTGCTGCCGAGGAAAATTCCAATCTGCTGTCTAAGAGCCGCTTCGGTTACAGCGATACGCAGAAGCAGTACACCTACGATGCAGAGAAGGCAAAGTCCCTGCTGGCTGAGTGCGGTTACGCCAACGGCTATGATATGGGTACCCTTGTTGTGGCCGATCAGTATAAGCTGCTGGCGCAAGCCGTTCAGGAGCAGCTGAAGGCTGTTGGCCTTACCTGTCAGCTGGAGGTGCTGGAGTTTAACGCATACCTGAATAAGCTGCGTCAGGGTGATTTCACCGTTACCTGCCTGCAGATGTCGCTGGAAGGCGATACGCAGAACGTGGCCATGGCCATCTGCAAGGACTATATCGGTATGGCAAACAACGCCCGCTGGTATAATGACCAGGTGGAGCAGTGGTTCCAAGACGCTGTCGCTGCCGTGGACGCCACCGAACGTGCCGGTATTTATGACAAGATCTTCTCGCTGGTGCAGGACGAGGCGGTATACGCTGTCCTTTATAACCCCATCATGCTTTACGCCCACAACGACAAGCTGGTCATTCACGACCTCCCGCTGGAGGGCAACTACTTCGTATACTATTTCCACTGGTAATGGCCAAGCATCCGAGGCGGGCGGCACGATTCAGCGCCGCCCGCCTTTGGTTTTTTCTTTCGAAATATATAAAATTTCAAAAGATGTTACACACTTGTTGTCATTACAGCGGAGTTCTGATATAGTGATATCAAGAAATATGAAAGGAAAACCGCTTATGGCTGGAAAAACGCTTTCGGAACAGATTTACGATGAATTGTATCACGACATTACGAGACAGCAGCTGCGCTGCGGGCAAAAGCTGACATTGAATATGCTCAAGGAGCGCTTCCATGTCAGCCATACGCCGATCCGCGAGGCATTAATGCGTCTGGCGGAGAACGGTCTTGTAACGTACTACTCCAACTGCGGCGTCACCGTGATTGAATTCGAGGAACGGGATATTCAGGAGCTGTATCAATTCGCCTCGGAGATGGATGCTCTGGCAATACAGTTCTGCAGCGCGTCCCTGAATCAGATGCCACTGGTGCTTGATCTGCAGGAGATCATTGAAAACGGCAATGCCGCCTTGGCGGAGGGAGATATATCCAAGTGGAAGGAATTTTCAGAGCGCTTTCATGTCATCTTCTACCGTCATGCGCAGAACTACTATTTGGATCAGGCCGCTGCTCGCCTGCGCGCCAGACTCGAGCTGCTGTCATGCATGTACTACAAAGAGGAAAACATAAGCAAGATCAATGAAGGGCATAACGTTATTTACAAGCTGGTGTGTGACGGAAAGTATACCGCTGCCGCCAACAGGATGCGCCGACACCTGCAGACCGATATGGCCTATGCTATGAAGGCATACAGTCTTTATCAGCAGCAGGAGTAAGTATGTCCGGGGAGGTTTCATATGCTGAATTACGGGCGCCTGAGAACCGTGGCCGCCAATATGCGGCGCTGCGGGCTGTCTCAGATACTGGTGTCAGATGATGACAGCATCTTTTATCTGATCGGACGCCGCGTTAAGGCGCAGGAGCGCTGCGGCGTGCTGCTGATCCGCGAGGATGAGCAGGTACACGCCTTTATGAACGAGCTGTTCTGCATACCGCCGGTTCCCGGCGTCATCTGGCATACTTACCGCGACGGCGAGGACGTATACGGCATGATTGCCGCAGAGTTACATTCCGGCAAGGTGGGCTTTGATAAAAGCTGGCCGTCCCGCCACACCATTTCCATTCTGGAAAAGCGCGAAGACATCATCCCTGTACTTGGCTCCGCCCCGGTAGATGACGCCCGTATGCGCAAGGACGCAAAAGAGCAGGAATTGCTGCGTGACGCCGGCCGTATCAATGACCTTGCCATTGCCTATGGTCTTTCTCACGTCGATGCCGCTGTCACTGAGGCGGAACTGGCAAAGCAGATAGACGCCTTCTTCTTGGCACATGGCGGCAAACAGGTGGGACAGTATCAGGTCGTCTGTTACGGCGCAAATGCGGCGCAGCCCCACCATATGTCTGATGACACGCTCCCCCGTCCAGGTGACTCAGTGCTGATCGATTTGGTCTGCCCGATCAACGACTATTGGTGTGACATGACACGTACTGTGTTTTACCGTCAAGTCAGCGAACAGCACCGTCAGATCTATGAGGTCGTCCGCCGCGCCCAGCAGGCCGGTATCGATTTTGTCCGTCCCGGCGTCCGGATGAGCCAGATAGACGCCGCAGTGCGTCAGGTGATTGTCGATGCGGGGTATGGCGCCGCCTTTATCACACGCACCGGCCACGGTATTGGCTTGATGGTGCATGAGCCGCCGGATGTCAGCACCGCCTGCGATGCGGTTGCGCAGGAAGGGATGGTATTCTCCATAGAGCCCGGCATTTATCTGCCCGGCGACACGGGAGTCCGCATTGAGGATCTGGTGCTTGTCACCGCCGATGGCTGCGAGGTTCTGACGCATTATCCAAAAGAATTGCAGATCATTTTGTAAACAAACGACGGCGTTCCGCTCAAGCGCGGAACGCCGTCGTCTTTTATATCTGCTGAGACTGCGGCTCAGAACGCCCATGTGCCGTCACGGAAGATCGGTACGCTCCGCCCGTCAGTACAGACAGCATCCACCGCCGTGTCCGGCGCGCCGATCATGAAGTCGGCATGAACCTGTGAATCGTTGACTCCCAGTGCATAGCATTCTTCCAGTGTGCGGTCATGATACCCCTGAATCGTATTGATATATCCCTTTCCAAGCGCCAGATGGCAAGCGGCATTCTCGTCAATCAACGTATTATAGAACAAAACACCGCTGCGGTTAATGGGGCTGTCCCACGGTACCAGTGCACATTCGCCCAGATAAGCACTGCCTTCATCCATGCCAATCAGCTGATCCAGCAGCTCCGGATTTGTCTCAGCGCCCCACTCCACAGCCTTGCCCTCATGGAAGCGGATCCAGAAATTCTCCGCAGACTGCCCATGGAAGCATAGGGGCTTTGTTCCATAGACGATGCCCTCCGCCGCGCCTTTCTTCGGTGTGATAAGGCACTCCTCCGTCGGCAGATTCGGCGTGAAGGTCGTCCCGCCCCTTGTTGTCTCCCGGACACCCTTAAAACGCGCTTCCGGCATCATACCGATACGGAAATCTGTGCCATTGCCGCTGCTGAAGTGAAGCTCCTTCAGCGGCAGACGGTTGATGTAGTCACAGCGGCCCTGCAGCTCCGCATTATGCGCCGTCCATGCAGCAACAGGATCGCCGTCCACGCGGCAAACGGTAAGGATCAGTTCCCACAGTCTCTCCATTGCCCGACCGACCCGCAGCTGCGGAAACAACCGCTTGGCCCACGCCGGCCCCGGCACACAGGCAAAGCACCACTGACACCTGTGCTCCATCGCATCCCGGTAAGGCTTATAAATCGGCCAGACCGCTTGCTGTGAGGTGCTGTATTTCCCCGCATCAATACCGTTAAGACCGCTGGGATCCTCAGAAATCAACCCTATCCGGCACGGGAGCACCTGAGCGCAGTGTTTCCAGCGAGCCTCCTCGTAGTCACGTACTGCGCTCAGATCCGCCGTTGTGCGGTAGCGGTAGTCCACCTTCAGAAGCGGCTGGTAATGCCATTCCACGACCACCCGTCCCGCGCCGCACTTGTAGCATTCCTCTACCAGCATCTTGACAAACTCCGGTTGATCCAACTGCGCTGTAATGAATACTTCCTGTCCCTTTTGAACATTGCCGCCTACTTCCGCGATAAGACGTGCATAACTGCGTAGCAGGGTCTTATTCATATTCCGCCTCCTAATTTATAAAATATTGCAATTATATTATAAAACAAGCATAGCACAAGATCGGACTGTTGAAAAGACCCTTTGCGAAATTTTTCAAAATACTTGACCGCTCTATTTTATAATATTATAATTATTTGTATAAAATTATAGAGGAGTAAACACTGTGAAAATAACAGATACACTCAAGCAATACGCACTCATCACAATAGGCTGCGCCCTGTATGCTTTAGGCTTCTGCTGGTGCTGTCTGCCGGTGCATCTCTCTATTGGCGGGTTGACCGGAGTTGCTCAGGTGCTCAATGTTTTCTTTCCCGCTCTGCCCGTTGGTACGCTGACACTTGTCATGAACATCCCCTTTTTTGTCTTAGGACTGAAGCTTCTCGGCAAACAGGTGTTGATCGGTTCACTATATGCAATGACCGTCAGCTCACTGATGATTGACGGAATAAACTCCCTGTATCAATTTCGGCCTTTGGATCCGGTGCTGGCTGTCGTCTACGGCGGTATTCTGTGCGGCGCGGCATTCGGTCTCATGCTCCGTCAGGGAGCTACCACAGGCGGCACGGAGCTTGCTGCGCGGCTGTTGAAAATAAAGGTACAGCAGCTCCCCATCGGGAAATTGTGCCTGATCATCGACCTTGTGGTGATCGTCACCTATTCCCTTACATTCCGTCAGCTGACACAAGCGCTTTACAGCATCGCGGCGCTATATATCTGCACCGCGATGATGGACAAGGTCGTTTATGGCGGCAAGTCGGCCAAGCTGGCCTATATCATAAGTCCACACCACGAGGAGATCACCCATCGGCTACTGGAGTTGGATCTTGGCGTGACATTGCTGGAAGGCGCCGGCGCGTATTATCGTAGATCCACCGAGGTGGTCATGTGTGCATTCAGCCGAAATTACATTATCCCGGTAAAAAAGCTGGTGCAGCAAATTGATCCGAACGCATTTATCATTGTATGTGATACACATGAGATCCTGGGCGAGGGCTTTGGTGTCTATGATCCCACCGGATTGTAAAATAGCTTGAGGCGGGTAATCGCCTCAAGCTAAAAAATGCTCTGCCCCACAGCGAGGAAATGTGCTGAGAAGTAAAAAGCCGCCATGCAGAGCGGTGTTCCCGATGCCTTGTCGGGAACACCGCTTTTTTTCTTTTTTCCTTGGGTGCTTCATACCGGAGCCTGGAGCTGCTGTCTTAGTGCAGATACAGCTTGTAGATGTGGCTGGTCTTGCGGAACGGACAGAACCAATTTGAAAGCTCCCGGGGCATTGGGGGCGGGTAGCTGATATACGCCCGGCGGTCACGGCTCCTCGCCGCAGGCCCGCAGGCCGCTCCGGTATTCCTGGGCAAAGGTCTCCCGCAGGCTCTGCGGCTCGACGACCTTCGCGTCGCCGCAGAACTTCAGGAAGTACGCTTTCGCCTGAAACTCCGTGCAGTAGAAGGTATACTCCCAGCGGTACAGGCCGTCGTCCACCTCTGCCCTTTCCCTCGCTGCGGGGCGTAGATGCAGCTGACGCCCATAATTCTGCCGCCCGTCCTCTGTCAGACGGATACGAATCGTCTCCCTCTGCTGCACAAGGAACTGCACGCCCTTGCCGCGGATGCTGCTTTCGATATCGGTGCGCTCCTTTTCGGTCAGCCGTCCGCTGCGCCGGAAGGAAACCTCAAGCTTTACGATATTGGACAGCCGGAAGCTGGACGCCTTTTCCGGCTCGCGGGTGCCGTCGGGACGCGAAAGCCCCACCAGATAGTGGTACGTCTCCTGCCGGTCGCCGAGGACGCCGTAGGGCCGTACCTCGAACTCGCTGCCTTTTTTCAGCCGGATGCGGAGCAGTTCGCCGTTGGCCGCGCTGGCCTGGATCAGGCGCATCTGCGGGTCAAAGTAGATCGCCTCCCGCTGGTACACCGTCTTGGCCGCGTATTCCTCCAGCACCGCCCGGAGGTAGCGGCTGAAGCGGCCGCCGTAATACTGTGCGTCGGGACTGTCCAGCCACTGCTCACGGAAGGCGTAGTTGTCCCTGTCCAGACGGAATTTGAAGCTCTCCTTATCCGGCGGCGTTGCGCCATTTTGGGCGGCTTTTTTTATAAGCTCCTCCGTGTAGTCCGCCAGCAGCGCCTCCAATACCGCCTTCCGCACCGCAGGCGCTGCCACGCCGACCAGCTTTTCCTCATACTGCGCCCGGCGGCGCTCCACAGCGACGGAAATGGAGGCGTCCGCCTTGTCACGGTACTCGGCAAAGACGTAGTTGAGGATACCCGCCCACGACCGCCCGCCGCCGAAGTCCTGCCGGTCATCCTGCAGCACCGCCCACGCGGCGTCGCTGAGGGACAGGTGCTGCCGCGCCTCCTGGTATTCGTTTGAAGAATTTTCGGTTCCCATATGCCAAAATCACCTGCTTCCGTCTGTTTTGTTACATAGTATGTAACTCCATTTTACACATATTGAGCATATAAGTCAAGTATGTGTAACTTTATATGCCATGTAATATGCTATAGAAAATTCCATTACTTGTGCTATACTTGTTTTTGTCCCCGGGGGAGAGGCACGGAGCCGAGAGCCGGGAACACAGAAAAAGGAACAAACAACTTGGACAGGTCTTCGGGACCGGAAAAGGAGAAAACACATGAGCAACAACATCAGCACCGCCGCCATGACTGCCGACCAGCGCAGCAAGTGCCACGCCATCATCCACACCGCGTCCGCCTCCGCGGCCGCCGTCGGTGCGGGACTGGCGCAGCTGCCCGGCAGCGACAACGCCGCCATCACGCCCATCCAGCTGGCCATGACCGTCTCGCTGGGCGCGGTGTTCGGCATCCAGCTGACCCAGAGCGCCGCCGCCGCGCTGGCGTCCGTGGTGGCCGCTACCGTGGGCCGCGCCGTCTCCCAGGTGCTGGTGGGCTGGATCCCCTTCGTGGGCAACGCCATCAACGCCTCCACCGCGGCGGCGCTGACGGAGAGCGTGGGCTGGCTGCTGGCGAAGGAGTTCGCCAGCCAGAGCCGCGCGGACTGACGCCCCTGCCGCAGGTACACGCCTGCGGCCAATTATGAACGAAACCAACAACTTGGACAGGCCATCAGGCCGGAAAGTGAGGGACTTACATGGGCTTTTACAAGAACCCGGAGGAGATGTACACCGCGCGGGCGGAGCGCTTCCGCCGGGACGGCAACACCCACTGGGCGCAGGCCAAGAACGGCGAGGGCGGCTACCACTACACGCAGGCGCGCTTCTGTTACGGGGAGGCGGCCAAGAACGCCGCCAAGGCGGAGCAGGCCCGCGCCGACAACGCCGTGTTCCGCTGCGGGCGGAAGAAGGGAGGGCGGTGAGTATGTCCATCTACAAGCCGGGGCGTCCCAGCAAGTACGACCCCTTCACCGGCAAGGGCAGTCCGCCGCCGTCGGCGCCGGGGGAGTACCGCATCCGCGACGCGGCGGGAAGCATCGCCTATGTGGGCGAGACAAACGACCTGCGCCGCCGGATGGGGGAGCATCTGCGCCACGGCAAGCTGGCGCAGGAGGAGACGCGGGGCGGCACGCTGGAGTGGAAGACCGCCGACGGGCGCTCCTCCTCCCGGACGCGGCGGCAGCACGAGCAGGCGAAAATCGCCCGGCACGACCCGCCGCTGAACCGCTCCGTCGGCGGCGAGGGCCGCATCGCGGCGCGGAAGAAGAAGTAAGCCCGGCAAACGCCGGGCTTTATATTGTATAGAGGGAACAGGAAAAGCCCCTGTCCGCACAGGTTTGTGCGGACAGGGGCTTTTTTGCGTTTTCAGGCGGTGTCGCATGTTTCAGGGGGGTGTAGTGCCCTTCTACAAGAAGTTCCTGGCAGATATCAGTTTTAGACCCCTCATGTTTCAGGGGGGTGTAGTGCTGCAGGATTCTGCCTGGGGTTGCTTCAAGGGTTTTAGACCCCCCGTGTTTCAGGGGGGTGTAGTGCCCTTCGAAGATTCATCTGATCATAAACCGTGTTTTAGACCCCTCATGTTTCAGGGGGGTGTAGTGCTAAATGGGTTAGGGCAGAAGCCCGGAAAGGGTTTTAGACCCCTCCTGTTTCAGGGGGGTGTAGTGCTGGGTACCATCATCACTCCTGTTAATGGCGAGTTTTAGACCCCTCCTGTTTCAGGGGGGTGTAGTGCAGGGACGGCGGCTTACTGCCGTCCCTGCCTTGATAGTACACGCTTTTCCGCCCCGCGTCAAGCCCCGTTTCCTCGGAAAAACCGGGAAAACCCGCCGCCCGAACGGCTCATTCCGCCGGTTTTTCGCCGTCCTCCCGCACCACATGGTCGCCCTCGCGGTCAAACAGGCCGTCAATGGACAGGTTCTTGTAGCGGGCGAGGTTGTAGCCAAAGGGGGTGTTCAGTGCCTTCACCAGATCGCTGCACCATGTCCGATGCTGCGCCATGGCGGCAAACAGCTCCTGCTCGCGGGGCGTCTTTCTGTAATATCTGCCGTTCAGATACTGCTGCACAGCATAGTGGTACAGGGCAAAGTAGCTGTCCACCCGGCCGATGTCCCGGCACAGGCTGCCCAGCGGCGGGATCACGTTCAGGTGATCCACCGCGTTGCGGTAGGCGGCCAGCAGGCCGTTGCTGATGCCGTTCATATTGCTTCGCAGATAGCCGCAGGCATGGCGGTTCAGATAGCCCTGCGACACGAAATAGCGGGTCAGGGCGGTGTAGTCCTCCACCTGCCGCTGCTTGCCGCTTTTCTTGTCCTCCTCCAGATCGTACCAGCAGACCTCCTTCTGGTAGAGCGCCGTGTCCCGGTCGCGGCAGTAGAAGGCGATGACGTAGCGGGCGTTGCAGTTGACCATATTCTTCACCGCCAGATACAGCACCGTCAGGTACAGGCCGATGAGAGCCTTGTACCGCTCCTTTTTGGGGTTATCCCCTCTCCCGCGCTGCTCCACATCGGTGAAGCTCTCGTACCGGACGCCCATGATCTGCGCCGTCAGGTAGCGTATCTGCGCCGGACGGCCGGTGATGTCCTCCCGCCCGCAGGTGCGGCAGTAGCGCTCCAGCTGGGCGCTGGGTACAGTGGACAGCACGAAGGCGATGAGCTTTTCGTTCTGCGCCAGCACGCGCGCCTGCTCCGGCGTCATGTAGCGCAGCAGGTAGGTGAAGCGGCGGGACTCCACCACGTTGTTGGCGACGAAGTTCCGCAGACCCGTGTCCCGTGCGCTGTCGCCGCGGGGGCGCACCTTCCCCGTTTCCGGGTCGATCTGCAGCAGGTCGTCGGTGATGGCCGCGGCGGCCTCCGGGCTGTCCACGCCCAGCAGCACCACGGCGGCGCGGTACATCTCCCGCTTGGCGCCGATGGCAGGCTTACGCATCCGCGCGATGTTGTTGACCACCCGCAGCTGACCGGCGATATAGCGGCTGTGGTCAAACATGGCGTAGGCCGGTACAAAGCTGTACGCCAGTCCCATGCTCTCCAGCACGCTCCGCAGGCTGTCGATATTCTCAAGCTTGCTGATGAGGGTGGTCAGCAGGGTGTTGATCTCCTTGCCGTCCATGAACCACGTGGACAGGTGCATCAGCCGGCAGAAATAGTCGGCGTTGGCGCGGCTGCCCTGCTGTGCGGGGCGGAACAGCACACCATCCAGCACGTCACGGGACAGCCCCAGCTCATCCAGCTTTTTCTTGTCCTTGTCTTGCAGCTTTTTACCCTTCAGCAGCGGCAGCAGCTCTCGGCGCAGCGTGTCGCCCAGCGCCTGCCACAGCGCGGCGGCCTCCGCCTGATAGACGGCGTCCTTTTCCTCATCTGACAAGGCGCAGCGCAGCGCGGACACCAGTTCCTCGCAGCGGTCGGCCCGCTCCTGCGCGTAGAGGCGGCACAGCAGGAAGTCCAGCAGCATATACAGCTTCTGCCGCACCGAGTCGTACTCCTGACCGGTGAGGTAGGCGGCGTCCGGCAGCTTCAGCAGCTCCTCCCGCAGACGCCTCAGGGAGAAGCCCATGTTCTTCTGCTCCTTCAGCACCACGAAGCGGTAGAAGTCCTGCGTCAGCGCCACCCGCTCCTGCTTCGTCTCGGCGCCATAGTACTCGAACAGGGTCAGCAGGTTCACCTTGTTGGTGTCGAGGAAATGGTCGTTGACGCCGCCCAGCGCCCTGCGCCAGCCGTCATCCAGCAGATCCTTCATGTCCTGCGGCAGCGCCTGCAAGCCGTACAGGGCGGCGGGGGTGTTCTGTCCCCATATCCGCACACTGTCGTGGGCGCAGAACTGCCGCAGAAGGCTCATCAGCGAGAGAATGGTATACACGTCCTGCTCGCGCTTGACTCTGCCCCGCGCCGCGTCCCGTTTGCTCTTGCCGGGGGTCACGTCATAGAACGCCGCACCCAGATAGGCCAGCTGCGGCCGCTTGGCATAGGCGGCAATGTCCGCCTTGATGTCCACGGTGTCGCCGTTCTTTTTTTTCACGACCCGCAGCTTGTCATACGGCAGCCCGGCGGGCAGCATCCCCACAAAGTCCGTCTCGCCGTATCCGCCCAGCAGATTCAGCGTGTGGACGATGTGGTTGGCGGGGACGGCCAGCATCTTGTGGATGTCCAATATGTTGTAGATCAGTTGGATGTGGATGTTGTCGTCAAACGTCCTGCCGAAGTATTTCTGCTCCAGTATTGCCTTGCGGCGCAGCTGATCCATACCTGCGCCCAGCGGCTGGCGGCGGGGCGTCTCCGCGCGGTGCAGCGGGTCGTCCGCCGTTACCGTGCGGTCGGCAAGGCGGCTGTTTTGCAGTCGGAAACGGCTCTCATCCTGCCGCTGCACCTGAAACTGCTGCTTCTCTCCGGCCACATCCCGCACCACGCCGTCCACGATGCGCTTTTGCAGCAGCGCGTCGTTGCCCCGCCCGAAGGCAGTCATGGCCAGCTCCTTCTCCTGCGGCGAAATGACGAAGGTGGACTTCAGTCCCGCCGCCTTTGCCAAGGATTTTTTGGGGGGCTTTTTGACCTCACGTTCCATCCGGACTCCTCCCTTTCTGTCCCTTTTTTGTCGATGCTTGTATTATAGCGCATAAGAGCATTCGTTTCAACCGGATACGGGTATTTCCGAAGAAATCCCCACGAAAATGTTTGTATTTGTATAAAGAGACACTCCCTGTCCATGCAATGTGCTATACTGGTTTTTACCACAACGGACAAGGAGGGCGTACAATGACGAAGGATTTTCTGTTACGGCTGACGGAGGAGCATTACGGCGCGGGGGCGTTCCCCGTCTACGGGCGGCTGCTGGAGGAGCAGCGGCTGGCGCGGGGCGGGCCGCTGCTGCCCATGTGGTACTGCACGGCGGCGCTGCGGCGGGCGTTCGGCGGGGAAAACGTGCTGGTGCTGGGCGGCACCAACGACTCACTGCTGGCACACCTGCTGGGCGCGACGCCGGTAAACCCGCTGCCGCCCCACTACCACTGCCCCAACTGTCACCGCCTGATCTTCGATGCCCATGCGGATGACGGCTGGGATTTGCCCAACCTTGCCTGCCCCGAATGCGGTGCGCCGATGGCGGCGGACGGTCATAACCTGCGAAGCCGGTCGCTGATCGGCGAAAGCGTGGTGTCTCTGCAAGTGCCGCAGGAGCGGCTCGCACCGGTATGCGCGTGGCTGCGGGACTACTGGGCGCAGCGGGACTGCCAGACCGATACCGAGCCGTACAGCGACGCGGAGGTCATGGGGCTGCGGCTCACGCTGCCGGAGGGCGTACAGGGTATGTTCGAGGTGCGCGTCCTGTACCCCACCGACCGGCTCGACCCGCTGCCGTCCGATGTGCCGCCGCTGCACACGGCGTACCAGCGCATCAAGGGCATGGGATTGCGGTTAGCCTCCGGTGCATGGACGGGCGCGGAGCGGGACGCTGTGGAGCGTGGGCGCATGGCATTTGAGGATGTCCTCACGTTCCGGGAGGACGTGTACGATCTGGTGCGGCAGCACACGCCGCCCAAGCAGCGGCGGGAGAACGGCCTGCCGTGGGCGATCTCGGAGGAGGTGCGCAAGGGCAAGTACGCCGCACAGGGGATGCCGAAGCTGATCGAGAACTACCTGCGCAAGCAGCTGCGCATCCCGGCGCACTACATCGAGAGCATGAAGCACATCCGCTATCTGCCGCGCAAGGGGGATTGTGTGGCGAGGATGATGGGGGAGGGGGAGAACGCATAAGAAAAAACCAGCGGACCCTTGGATTGGGTTTCGCTGGTTATTTTCTTGGGAAAACGGCCCGCCAACAGGGTATCACACACATATCAAGCGAGAGCGAGACATCCTGCATGTACGCCTTCGCATTCCCTTGGGTTCACTTAATGGAGCAATAGTTGTCGTCCATTTCACCGCGGCGTCTCTGAATTTCAAACCGCATACCCGTTCTCTTGTCTGGATCGCGTTCATCGCGGAACGCTTCCAATAATTCCCGATCAGACATACTTCTACATTGATATGCGTAATTGCGCCATCTTTCAGCTTTTTTGGCAAGTTGCTCGCCTGCTTCTTGTGCGACATTGTACGCACCTCTCAAAAAATCTCTAAAGCTCATACATCCAAATCCTCATCTCTCAAATTTCTAAGCGCTTCCCGCTCTCTCTTTCTTTGATCATTCAACTCCATTTGACGGCGTATAAAGTCCTCTCTTGCATCAGACATATCATCTTGCTTAGACCGATTACAGTGGGCGCAAAGCAACTGCAAATTATCTATGGAGTTGTCTCCTCCCTGACTTTGTGGAATAATGTGATCCACATCCATCCCTGATGCACGGAATTTTTTGCCGCATCGCGGGCATGTGTACCATCCCCTATTAGACGGCGTGTTGGCAAAGGCTGTTCCCCGATAGCCGCTACTTTTTCGCGCCGCTTCTTCCTCCTCTCTGACATACGCATTATAGTCGCGTGCTGTCTGCTGACGTTCTGCTAGATCCCTTAATGCCTCAAAAAAGCCCATAAGTATTCCTCCTATTTCTTCTATGATTTATTTGCAAAAAGCGCAAGCGCTTTCGCATACATCGCCTTTCTCACTCTACCTTCTCCACCCAATCCCCCTGACTCCTCAGCCACATCTCAATGCCCTTGCCGAACACCTCGGCGGAGATGAGCCAGCCACCGGCGTCCTCGGAGAGCACCTGCGCCGTGGGGAGCCGGTCCAGCACCGCCTCCAGCGACGGGCCGGTATAGCGGAAGCGGATATGCTCCAGCCGCCCGCCGTACATAAACTGGACGCGCTTGCGGAACTCACCCTCCTCGAACCGCTTGGCATACGGCACGCGGAAGTGCTCGTTCAGCACCTTCACCGACCGGATGCGGTCGATGCGGTAGATGGTCGGGAACAGGTCGTCGGGGTTGTCGAAGTCCGTCTTGTCCTCCAAAAACGCCGTCAGATAGAAGTAATACTCGGAAAACATGATGCCCACCGGCTGCACGCGGCGCTGCACCAGACGCGGTTCTTTCATGCGCTCGTACCCGATCTCAATGACCTGCTGGCTGCGGATGGCCTGTCCCAGCTCCCACAGGCTGCCCAGCACGCTCTGCCCGTGGTGGGGCGGAATGTAGTGCAGCTTCTCGTTGGCCACCAGCTCCCGCACGGCCTTCTGGCTCTCCTGCGGCACGGCACAGTCGATAAGCTTGTCCAGTATGCCGCCCATATCCTTGGCGGGCAGGGAGCGGCTCTCCAACAGAATTTTGCACACCGCCAGTATCTCGCTGTTGGTCAGCCCCCGCGGGTTGCCGGACACCATGCGGTAGCCCCGCTGTTTGCCATCGTAGATGACCTCCCGCTCCAAGTGGCGCTCGGCGAGAAAACAGCGCAAGTCCTCCACGTCACGCTGGATGCTCCGCTGCGTGACGTGAAATTCCTGCGCCAGATCTGCTTTTTTCAGGGTGCGTCCCTGCTCCAAGCGGGTGTATATCTCCAACAGACGCGCCGATTTCAGCTCGGATCGCTGTTCCATATTTCCTCCGTTTCTCATGCACCGTCAAACACATATTTATATCTAACAAATATAATACTATGTCCGTTGGCTCATGTCAATTGTTGTCCCTTTTCGTTACCATAGTAGCGGGAGATGATGTGCATGAAGACTATCTATGCGGACAAATACCGTCAGATCGGGCTGAAGATCGCCTACTACCGCAAGCTGCGGGGGCTGACACAGGAGCAGCTGGCGGAGCGGCTGGAGCTGAGTCCGGCCTTCATCGGCCATGTGGAAGCGCCCAACATCAACAAGGCGGTGTCGCTGGACACGCTGTTCGACGTGGCCGCTGCATTGGATGTGCCGCCGTACAAATTCCTGACCTTCGACGAGTAACGTTTTTATTCGCCCACAGTATACCACAACATCTGCGCCGTGTCAGCAGATTTTACCAAATTATCCACCGTTATGTCGCAGAATATATACAATTTCCATAAAATAGCACAAGGGGGTGTAGCTTACTCCTCGTCCTCGTCTTCGTCGTCTTCGTCGGGGTATCGCGCCGCGATCTCGCACAGACCGTCCAACAGTCGCTTTGCAGCAGTCTTGTACAGCGAGTAACCAACCAGACGCACCCAGCGGCCATTTTGGAACCTGATCTCCAGTGTGTTTTCGTTGTCCTTGGGCTTCGGCAGGATGATCTCGGTCTTTGCCACGTCGTTGTAGCGGAAGTGTCCCGGCTTTTCCAGAAACTCCTTGTAGTACACGCCGTCCACGGTGAACAGATAGCCCTCCTTGCCGGTCTTGAGAAGCGTGGTATCCAGAAAACCGACGATGTCGAAGCTGTATATTCCCGGCACAAAATACTTGCGGATGTTCTTCATCTGCAAGCTGCTGATGGCCTGTATCTGTGTTGTGCCGGAGTCCGCCAGCTGCCCATCGCAGAAGCGGTCGAACTGCACCCGCATTTCCTCGCATTGATCCATAAACTTGCCCTCCTTGTCGTTTCTGCTGTCGAGTATACCGCAGAGGGTGGACAGTCCGTGTCACTCTGCTGATATTGATAAAAGTTCCGTCGGTGCGACTGCACCGGCGGAACTTTTTGTTGGTGGCGGCGAACAAAAACGACTGACCCTCCACGAAAGCTTGCGCATTTCCGCAGCGGCTGGTACAATAGGGGCAGAAAGCGAGGTGCGGCGGTATGAAGCTCTATTTCAAGCAGCGGATGTTTTCGTGGTTCGACAGCTACGACATCTACCACATGGACGAAAACGGCGCGGTGGCCTTCACGGTGGAGGGCAAGCTGTCGTGGGGACACTGTCTGCACATCCTCGACCCTATGGGGCAGCACATCGCCACGGTGCAGCAGCAGGTGTTTACCTTCCTGCCCAAGTTTGACCTGTACATTGGGGAGCAGTGCGTGGGCACCATCCGCAAAGAGTTCACGTTCCTGCGACCGTCGTTCACGCTGGACTTCAACGGCTGGCGTGTGGAGGGCAGCTTCATGGAGTGGGACTACACCATCGTGGATGCAGCGGGACAGCAGGTGGCCTCGGTGTCCAAGGAGCTGTTCCACTGGACGGACACCTACGTCATCGACGTGGCGGATGAGGAAAACGCCCTGTACGCGCTGATGGTGGTGCTGGCCATCGACGCGGAGAAGTGCTCGCGGAACTGAGCGGATGGCCATGCAGACTGCGAAAAAAGAAAGACCTCTCCGGGCCGGACGGCCTGAGGAGGTCTTTCTTTTTTTCTTTTGCAGCGCGGGCCGTCACCGCGCCGGCTGCCGCAGGAACAGCACGCCCAGCGTGCCGGGGCCGCAGTGGGAGGACACGGTGCAGCCCGCCTGGGTGACGAATACCTCCTTGAAGGGCGCCAGCTGCCGCACCAGCTCCGTCAGCTGGCGCAGGATGTCCTCCGGCACCTCGCCGGAGTGGGTGATAAAGGCATGGTCGGGCATCACCGTCTTGCCGGTCAGCCGCTCGGTGATGTACTGACGGTATACCTTATCCATGGAGCCCCGGTATTTTTTGCACACCGCCAGCTTGCCCTCCCGCATCTCCAGGCAGGGCTTCAGCTTCAGCATATTGGCCCCCAACGCCGCCACGCCGCTGCAGCGGCCGCCCTTCCACATGTACTCCAGCGTGTCCAGCACAAAGCTGGTGTCACTGTGGGGCGCCAGACGGCGCAGCTCCTCCGCGATATCCGCCGCCGCCATGCCGCTGTCCCGCAGCACGGCTCCCTGCAGCGCCAGCAGGCCGCCGCCGGCGGAGAGCTGGCGGCTGTCCACCACATGGATCCGCCCCTGCTCCGCCAGCTCCTGCGCCGCCAGAACGGCGTTCTGACAGGTGCAGGACAGTTCGGAGCTGATGTCGATGTGGACGATGTCGTACCCCTCCGCCAGCAGCGGAGAGAAGAACGCCTTGAATTCCTCCGGGCTGACCGCCGTGGTCTTGGGCAGCGTACCGTTCCGGCGGTAGTCGGCGTACAGCTCCGCCGAGGTATAGCCCCCGTCGTCAAGAAAGATCCGCTCCCCGCTCTGGATGGTCAGGGGCACGGTGCGGATATGGAAGCGCTCCAGCAGCCGGGGCGTCAGGTCGCAGGTGCTGTCGTAGGTGATGCAGACAGGTCTGGGCATGGGATATTCCTCCTATTTTCCTATGTCAGGGGCAGTATACCGGAGGAACCTCAACGCAGGCTCAAAAAATCCTCGATTTTTGGCAGCGCATGTGATAAAATCCAGATAAAACACAAGGAGGGACGGCCATGTTCCGTATTCTGGTGGCTGAGGACAGCGACAGCGCCCGGTTTCTGATGTGCGAGGTGCTGCGGCGGGCCGGGTATGAGCCCTGCCCCGCCCGGGACGGCGTGGAGGCGCTGGAGGTGATGGAGCACTACCAGTGCGATCTGGCGGTGGTGGACATCACCATGCCCCGGATGGACGGCATCACCTTCACCCAGACGCTGCGGGAGGGGAACTGCGACCTGCCGGTGCTGATGGTGACGGCACGGGTAACACAGGAGGACAAGCGCCGGGGCTTCCGGGCGGGAACGGACGACTATATGGTGAAGCCCGTGGACGAGGAGGAGATGCTCTGGCGCATCGAGGCGCTGCTGCGGCGGTACTGCAGCCGGGCCGATCGACACCTGACGGTGGGCGCCACGGTGCTGGATCGCGGCTCCCTGCAGGTCGTTACCCCGCAGGGCACATGGCAGCTGACCGCCAAGGAGTTTTTGCTGCTGTACAAGCTGCTGTCCTACCCCCGGACGCTTTTCACCAAGCGGCAGCTTATCGACGATATATGGGATCTGGACAGCGACGTGGACGAGCACACCGTGGAGGTCTACATCTCCCGGCTGCGGGAGAAGTTCCGGGACAACCCGGACTTCGAGCTGCGGACGATACGGGGCTTCGGCTACATGGGGATGCCCCGGGAGGACGAGCATGCGCAGAATTAGGGAGAAAGAGGAAAAGCCGCCTGTCCGGCTGCTGGGCACCATGTTCCTGCTGGTGCTGGGGCTGGTGGTGGTATACATGGCGCTGGCGCTGGGCATTGCCTCTCTGGTGCAGCGGCTGGTGCATCTGGAGGACACAGGGTACACCCTGCTGTGGCCTATCCTGATCCTGACCATCAGTGCGGTCTTAGGCGTGCTGCTGGCGGTATTCATCTTCCGGGGGTATCTGGCGCCGCTGTCCCGGCTGATGCAGGCCACGCAGTCGGTGGCGGCGGGAGATTACGCCGTGCGGGTGGAGATGCGGGGCGCACGGGGCGAGGTGGCGGAGTACATCCGCAGCTTCAACAAGATGGCGGAGGAGCTGTCCTGCGTGGCGCTGCTGCGGATGGACTTCGTGAACACCTTTTCCCATGAGTTCAAGACGCCGCTCATCTCCATACGGGGCTTTGCCAAGCTGCTGCAGAGCGACGATCTGACGCCGGAGCAGCGGCGGGCCTATACGGACACCGTGGTGCAGCAGTCCCAGCGGCTGGCGGCCATGAGCACCCACATTCTGGAGCTGGCCCAGTACGAAAACACGGAGATCGTGTCCGGCAAGACCCTGTACAGTCTGGACGAGCAGCTGCGCCGGTGCGTCCGCCAGCAGGAGCGGGACTGGCTGAAGAAGGGTCTGACGGTGGAGGGCGATCTGGATCGGGTGGACTACTGCGGCAATGAGGAGCTGGTGGAGCACATCTGGTCGAACCTCCTGTCCAACGCCATCCGGTTTACCCCCGCCGGCGGGCAGATCACCGTGGTGCTGCGGCAGGGTGAGGGGGCGGTCACCGTGTCCGTCTCCGACACGGGCATCGGCATGGACGAGGAGACGCAGCGGCATATTTTCGACAAGTTCTACCGCGCCGCGCCGTATCCGGATGACCGGGGAAACGGGCTGGGCCTGTCCATCGTGCGGCGGGTGGTGAGCCTGTGCGGCGGGCAGGTGGCGGTATTCTCCCGCCCCGGCAACGGCTCCACGTTCACCGTAACGCTGCCCACAACGGGAGAGTGAGCGGCAGAAAATACCCCCCGGCTCGGCCCCTGTGGCGGCAACCCCGTCAACGTGGCCGTTTACACCCGCCGCCTGGGCGGCGACGTCTCCTATGTGGGAGCGGCAGGGACGGACGGACGCGGCACGGCTCTGCTGGACGCGCTGCGCGGCCGGGGCGTGTGGCGGACACCATGGGCGCGGGCGACAGCTTCATCGCCGGATTCCTCCACGGCTGGCTGGAGGATCTGGACATCCCCGGCTGCATGGCCGCCGGGGCACGGTGCAGCGCCGTGACGCTGGCCTACGAGGGTGCGTGGTGAGCGCATATAGCAGGACACAAAACGGGAGTCCCCGCCGTACGCGGGGACTCCCGTTTTTTATTGGTCACGGCGCGGGGCGGAGAAAGCACCTTTTCTGCCGGTCACGGCTGCGGGCGGCGGGGGATGCTGCTGATGCCGCCGGGGCGCTCCGTGGACAGGCTGGCCTCGGTGCAGGCAGCCGCCGCGATGTGCCGCAGCTGCGCCGCGTCCAGCTCCTCGGGCCGCCTGCCGGCGCGCAGCAGCTGCGCCACGGCGCTGCCCATGAAGATGTCGCCCGCGCCGGTGGTGTCCACCGGATGTACCGGCGGGCAGGGCACATGGCCCGCTCCCTGCCGCCCGGCGTAATAGCAGCCATCGGCGCCGCAGGTGACGAACACCAGCGCGGCGGGGTAGTCCCGCAGCATCTTTTCCGCGCTCTCCTGCGGCGGCAGCTCCCACAGGAACGCCGCCTCCTCATCGCTGAGCTTCATCACGTCCGCCATGGAAAGCCCCCAGAGCATCTCCTGCCGGGCCTGCGCCAGATCCTTCCACAGCGGGATGCGGAGGTTGGGGTCGTAGGTCAGCAGCCCGCCCCGGCTCCGTGCGTATGCCGCCGCACGGCGGGTGGCGTCCCGGGACGGCTCATCGGTCATGCTCACCGATCCGAAATGGAACACCCGCGTCCGGTCGATCAGCGACAGATCAAGCTCGTCATAGCGCAGGAGCATGTCCGCGCCGGGCTTGCGGGCAAAGGAGAAATCCCGCTCCCCGTTTTCGTCCAGCGTGACGAAGGCCAGCGTGGTAAACGCGGCGTCATCCACCACGACGCCGGCGGTGTCGATGCCCTCCCGCTCCACCGTCCGGCGCAGGAGACGGCCAAAGGCGTCATTGCCCACCTTGGCCAGCAGGGCCGTTTTCAGCCCATAGCGGGCCAGCACCGCGAGGAAATTGGCGGGCGCGCCGCCGGGATGCGCCGCCAGCACCGGATAGCCGTCGTCATCGGTGCTCCGGCAGGCAAAATCCACCAGCAGCTCCCCTATCGCCACCACATCATACATGCGCACACCTCCGTCCGTTTTCCGTACCGGTCATTCTTTTTTCCACCTTTGCAGCGTCTGCACCAGCACCGCCTGATCCAGCGGCTTTGGCAGATGCTCCGTCATACCGGCCTCCCGGGCGCGCTGCCTGTCCTCCACAAAGGCGTTGGCCGTCATGGCGATGACGGGCACCCCCGCGTCGGGCCGCTCCGAAGCCCGGATGATCCCGGTGGCCTGATAGCCGTCCAGCACGGGCATCATCACGTCCATGAGCACGGCGTCGAAGTACCCGGTGGGCAAGGCGCGGAACAGCTCCACCGCCTCCCGGCCGTCACGGGCCTCCGTCACCTCCGCCCCGGCGCTTTGCAGCATGAATTCGGCGATCTCCATGTTCAGATCGTTGTCCTCCGCCAGCAGCACCCGCATGCCCCGCAGCGCGCCGGCCATGTCCGGCGCCGTCTCCTGCCGGGGCAGAGAGGCGCTTTCATCCATGCGGAAGGGCAGGGTGATGCGGAACGTGGTGCCCTCGCCCACTTTGCTGGTAAACGTGATGCTGCCGCCCATCCTGTCCACCAGCGCCTTGGCAATGGGCATACCCAGCCCCGTGCCGCCATAGGTGGAACGGGCGGTGCTGTGCTCCTGCGCAAACGGCTCGAACAGATGCTTCTGGAACGACTCGCTCATGCCGATGCCCGTGTCGGCGCAAATAAACTCAAACCATGCGGTATCTCCCTCCGTCCGCAGCTCGCGGCACAGGGCGGTGATGGAGCCGTTGTCCCTGTTGTACCTCACGGCATTGCTGTAAATGTTCATCAGCAGCCGCTTCAGGTGGACGGGACTGCCCACCAGCGCGGTGTGCCGCACCTCCCGGGGCCGTCTGTCCACCCGGATGCTCCGGGCCGCGGCGGACTGCTCCAGCAGCATCGCAACGGAATCCAGCAGAGCCACAAGGTCGAAGGGCCGCTCCTCCAGCACGATCTCGCCGGATTCCAGCTTACCCATGTCCAGCACCTCGTTGACCAGCTCCATCAGCAGGCGGGAGGATTCGCGGATCTTCTGACGGCAGTCGGCCTGTCTGTCCAGGTCGTCCTTGTAGTACTCGCCAATCTCCACCATGCCCTGAATGGCATTGATGGGCGTCCGGATATCGTGGCTCATCCGCTGCAGGAACTCCGTCTTGGCCCGGTTGGCGCTCTCGGCCCGGCGCGCGGACTCCTCCAGCCGGGCCAGATACTCCAGCTCCCGGTGCAGCTGCCGCTCCTGATAATCCTGCGCCGTCCGGCGCTGCAGCAGCAGCGCCAGCAGCAGGAGCACCACGTAGGAGGCCAGCGCCACCGCTGCATTGCGTGCGGTATCGCGGAAAACAGCGCGTTCCGGCAGGAAGGCGTACACGTAGTACGTCCTGCCCTGCTCCATCATGCCGAGGCTCCTGTGGAGCGAGATGCCGTCATGGCCGGGCACGGTCAGCATCTCGCCGGTGCGGCCCCGTGCGCCGAGCTCCCGCAGCAGGAAGATATCCTCCGCCCGCCGGCCGATGAGACTGTTGTCGTTGGCCGCGACTACCGTTGTATCGTCCGTGACCACGATGGTGCCGTCCTGCTCCAGCAGATAGATCTCCCGCAGGTCGGGGAATGCCAGTCCGTAGCTTTTAGCATAGGCTGTGGGCGTGGTGTAGTACACCACCACCGTCCCGGCGGCATCCAGCCGCCCGTAGGCCGCCATGTCGATATAGGAGCTGTCCGGGCAGTGGATGCGGGCGGCGTAGACCTTCTGTGGGAAGTCGGCGGCGCTCAGCAGCGCGTCCTTTTCCAGCTCAGGCATCAGCAGCGCCGTCACATCCGCCCCGGCCATGTAGGAGGCGGTGATATGCCCGTCCCTGTCCAGCAGAAGGATGCCGCTGAGGTAGTGATCTACGGACAGGCCCCGCAGCAGGTCTTCGTCCACCGGGCCGGCCAGAAAGCGGATGTCGCGAGCGGCCTGCTTGGCCGCCTCCATGACGCGCATCAGACTGCGCGTCTCCGATGCCGTGGAGGACAGGCTGTAGGCATCGCAGCGCTTGGCCACGTACTCCACCACTCTGGACAGGCGGTTCCTGCCGTAATCCAGATCCGCGCGGACGGACAGCAGGATCACCGTGCTCATGATCAGCAGGAAGGCCGCCAGCGCCGCGGCGCGGAACACGGTGCGATCCCGCCGTTTCATCTTCACTTCACCGCTCATTGGCCGTCCACCTCCAGATACGACGCGGCGTTGGGCAGGTAGCCGCCGACGATCCGCTCCTCCGTGCCGTCACGGCGCATATCCGCCAGCACGGCGTTCAGCTGTTCGTCCAGCCCCCGCTCATCGCGGAGGTCAAAGGCCACGCCCAGCCCCACTGTCAGCAGCGGCTCGTCCAGGATCCGCAGCTCCATATCGTAATCCGCTATGTATTGCAGCACGGAGGTTTCATGCGAGGCAATGGCATCTGCATACCCCTTGCTGAGAAAGGGATACATCAGTTCCCGGTTTTGCAGAGAGATCAGCTGCCGCAGCCGGGGCAGCCCGTACTCGTCCGGATGGAGGAACAGCTCCTCCGGCTTGGTAGTGGCGTGTACCGCCATTGTCAGGCCCTCCAGATCCGACAGGGCGGCGATATCGCTGTCGGGCATCACCGCCACCACCTGACGGCTGGTCATGTACGGCCCGGCCCAGCGGTATTCCTCCGCCCGGCCATCCATGCTGAAGCAGCACCAGAGGCAGTCGATCTCACCGTTTTCCAGCAGCTCTGCCTTGGCGCTCCAGTCGATGAACCGGAACTCCGCCCGGTAGCCCATGCGTCCGAAGGCCTCTGTGGCCAGCTCTATGTCAATGCCGACGGGCGCGCCGGCGGCTCCGATATAGGCATAGGGAGGAAACGGATCCACCCCCACCACCAGCGCCGGCCGGTCGTCCTGTTCCGCTGTCTCCGGCGCGGCGCCGCAGCCGGTCAGCAGGCCGGCCGCCAGCGTCAGCGCCAGCAGCAGGCTCCATACGCGCTTGTTCCTCATGGCGTTCTCCTTTGAAAAAGACGCAGAAAGTCCCGAAAAAAGTACGGTATCAGTATATCTTCTGTCCGCCGGGATTGCAAGGTCAAATCAACGTCCGGGCGGCGCGGATCACGATACGGTCGCCCGGCTTCACGTCGGTGATCTTCGTCAGCATCTCGGTGCCGTTTACCTGCCGCCAGACGCTGTCCACCCGCGCCATGGACACCGTGACGGCGGTAGCGTCCAGCACGGCGACGGACAGTTTGCCGTGCCACAGTGCCGAAAGGCCCTCCCGGATGTACTTTACGGAGCGCACGCCGTCCACCGCCAGCAGATAGTATTCCAGCACATCCGCTTGGGATAAGCTCATCCGCCCGCAGCAAATAAACCGATTTTCCTTATAATAAATGCCCTCCTAAAATAAGAATACATATTTCAAACCGATAGCCGGGGTGGCAGCATCGGAATGAGTTTCGTGTTTTTCTTCCCGAAATGCTATCCCAGCGCCACATCCAGCGTCATCATAACGCTGAAGCCCATGACAAAGAGCATCGTGCCGATGTTGGAGTGCTTTCCCTGTGACATTTCGGGAATCAGCTCCTCCACCACCACATAGAGCATGGCGCCCGCCGCAATGCTTAAAAGATAGGGCAGGCGGAACATATCCTGCACGGAAAAGTGCAGCTTTGCCGAACGGCTATCCCGCTTCGCCTCGGCGATCATCTCCGGGGAGGCATCCGTCGCCTCGATGTGCGCCGCCGCGCTTACGATGTGTTTTGCGATCAATCCCGTGCCGGTAGCAAGCTCCAGCACTGTTTTATGCCGTACAAGTGGCCGGATCAGTGCATACATCTCGTCATATGCTGCTCGATCCTTTCTCATGAAGCGGTCATACCGACCGGCATTTTTGTCCCAGAAGTCCTTGTGTTCCTGCATCGCTACCATTCCCTAGTCGTTAGATGTATCTAACCTATACGCACGCATCTTTCAGTTAGATGTAGCTAACTATCGTGTCTTGGAAAAGCCGCATTGCTGCGGCACCCCTCCCAAAGCTATTCTTGCTTAATTTAGCATTTTCAGATGATTTTCTTAGAAAATCATTACTTCCCGTTTCTGCTCCGAAGTATAACACCGCTAACAGTTAGTGTCAACTAACCGCCTGATATTCTTTTCCTCTGCCTTCGGAGCGCGTATAAAGCAGCTGCCCTTTTTCTTTGATTATAGCATCTCATGGCTTGCGCCGCCCTCGGGCAAAGGCACAGTCTCCCCTTTGGGGCGGCGGTTTCGCCGTGAAGTGTTCGCTCTGATCCACAACAGAAAAGCGCCGTCTTGGAAGTGATTCCGAGACGGCACTTTTTTGCTATCCGCACATTCGATTTCCGCTATTCCTCCTGCTACAATGATTGCAGAAAGGAACAGGAGGTTATACGAATGGAAAGATTTGTCATGGATGAACGCACAGGGCTGAAGTATGAGCTGGTCGGCGACTATTATCTGATTGCCGGAGAGGACGAGCCGGAAGAATATCAGCCAATCGGGGTATGGGGGCAGCGGCATCTCCACTATCTCAAGGAGCATCACCGTGGGCGATATGCCAATCTGCTGACAAATGGCGAATTGAAAGCCTATCTTGCGGATATTGACCGGCAGGCGGAGGCGCTTTTTCTTCGGCTGGTAAAGCAAATGGCAGATACTGAGGGCATTACGGAAACGCTGAAAGCCAGCGCCCAAATGGAATGGGTCGGGCGGATGAATAATGTCCGGAATCGTGCAACTGAAATATTAAATAATGAACTGATACACATATCCGTCTCGTCATGGCCGCCGAAGGGAATGACCGCCGCCACGGTGGGCGTCGCATAGGTCAGCGTGCCGGTCTTGTCGAACACAATAGTGTCCGCCTTGGCCACCGCCTCCAAAAAGCGTCCGCCCTTGGCGGGGAAACCCATTGACCGCGGAAAAAACTTCCTCTATAATATAAGGTCACAGAGGAATTTTTGCGCAAAGGAGCAACCGCGTATGAACGAGATCTATGTCACCGGGCACCGCAACCCGGATACCGACTCCATCGTGGCCGCCATGTCCTTCGCCGCGCTGAAAAACGCGCTGGGCGAGAAGGAGTATGTGGCCGTCCATCTGGGCACCATCAGCGACGAAACAAACCGGATGCTGGAGCGGTTCCACTTCAACCCGCCCCGCTTTATCCAGAACGTCCGCACGCAGGTGCAGGATCTGGACTTCGACCGCCCGCCCTGCCTGGACGCCTCCGTTACCATGGACCGTGCGTGGAAGCTCATGCGGGAGCAGAAGATCTCCGCCATCCCCGTGGTCAACGAGGACGGCACGCTGTACGGCATGCTGTCCGCCGGGGACATCGCCACGTTCAGCCTGAACACCGTGGGCGATCCGCGGGTGGACGACATCCCGCTTTTCAACCTGCTGAGCGTTATCGAGGGCCGCGTCATGGGTGACGGCGGCGACATGGTGGACAGCGTCAGCGGCTCCGTGTCCATCGCCCTGCCCCAGAACTGCGAGAACCTGCTGTTCGACAGCGCCGACAGCATCGTGCTGTGCGGCAGCCAGCCGGACATGATCCGCCGGGCGCTGGATAAGCAGGTGGCCTGCCTCATACTGTGCCAGACCGACGTGGAGCCGGAGTGGCTGGAAAATGCCGGCAGCACCTGCGTTATCTCCACGCCGCTGGACGCCAGCCGCGTCCACCGGCTCATCTATCAGGCCACCCCCATCGGGCGGCCCTGCGCCACGGAGGGGCTCATCTCCTTCCACTTGGACGACTACATCGACGACGTGCGGGAGGTCGTGCTGAAAAGCCGCTACCGCTGCTACCCCGTTTTGGACGATGAGGAGAAGGTCGTGGGTACGCTGTCCCGTTACCATCTGCTGAAGCCCCGGCGCAAGCGGGTGGTGCTGGTGGATCACAACGAGCTGGCCCAGACCGTGCCCGGCATCGAGCAGGCGGAGATCCTGGGCATCATCGACCACCACCGTCTGGCGGACATCCAGACCCGGCAGCCCATCTCCGTCCGCAACGAGCCGGTGGGCAGCACCAATACCATCATCACCTCCATGTATCAGGAGCACGGCGTCACGCCGTCCCCACATATGGCGGGGCTGATGGCGGCGGCCATCCTGTCCGACACCGTTATGTTCAAGTCCCCCACCTGCACCAAGCGGGACATCGCCATGGCTGAGCGGCTGGCCCGCATTGCCAAGGTGTCCCTCACCGATCTGGGACGGGAGCTGTTCAGCGGCAGCAACGACAGCAAGTCCGCCGAGGAGCTGCTGCGCAGCGACTTCAAGGAGTTCCACATTGCCGAGCAGGTACTGGGCGTGGGGCAGGTCACCTGCATTGATTCCCAGAGCCTGATGGAGCGCAAGGACGAGCTGCTGGGCGCCATGAGAAGGGCCCAGAAGGCCAACAGCTACGACATGGTGATCCTGATGCTCACCGATGTGCTGCAGGAGGGCACCCAGCTGCTGTACATCGGCAGCGACGACACCATCCGCAACGCCTTCGCCGTGGAGCCCAAGGACAACGCGGTGTTCCTGCCCGGCGTCATGTCCCGCAAGAAGCAGGTAGTCCCCATGCTGACTACCCTGTGGGGCTGAGATGCCGGCGGAGGGCGCGGCCATGCCGTCTGTGGCCAAAAAAGGGCTGGACGCCAACACCATCAAGCTCATCGCCATTCTGGCCATGACGGCGGATCACATCGCGTGGGCGGTGTTCCCCGGCTATCCCCGGCAGTGGCTGCCGCTGGCGATGCACCTGATCGGGCGGCTGACCTGCCCCATCATGTGCTACTTCATCGCGGAGGGCTTTCACCACACCCGCGATGTCCGCAAATACACGGCGCGGCTGTTCGTGTTTGCGGTGATCTCCCACTTCTGCTACCTGTACGCCTCAGCGGACTTCGTGGACTGGCGCTCCTTTATCCCGTTCTATTACGGGGCGGTGCTGAACCAGACCAGCGTGCTGTGGCCGCTGGCGTGGGGCCTTGTGATGCTGCGGGTGGCCCACAGCGACCGCCTGAGCGCCGCCGCCAAGACCGCGCTGGTGGTTGGTATCTGCCTGATCACCTTCCCCAGCGACTGGAGCTGCATCGCATCGCTGTGCGTGCTGGCCTTCGGCACCAACCGGGGCGACCTGAAAAAGCAGGGCCTGTGGATGACGTTCTATGTGGCGCTGTACGCCGTTGTGTACGCGCTGGCGCTGGACTGGGCATACGGTCTGGTACAGATGGGTGTGGTGCTGAGCCTGCCCATCCTCCGGCTTTACAACGGGCAGCGGGGCCGCAGCCCCCGGATCAATCGGATCATGAAGTGGCTGTTCTATCTCTACTACCCCCTGCACCTGCTGGTCATCGGTCTGCTGGAGCACCTGTAAAAAAACGCCCGTCGGGGGAGCTGCGGCTCTCCCGGCGGGTCTTGCTTCCCCCGCCCCGGCAAAAGGGGCCTGTATCTGCTGTAATCTGAAAAATCGAAGGAGGAGATATACACGTCATGAGCCAGAGCAACGCAAGCGGCATGACCTTTATGGAAAAGCTGTCCACCTTCATTGTGGACAAGCGCAGCCTTATCTTCCTGATCACCATTATCGGCCTGCTTTTCTCCGCCGTCTCCCGCAGCTGGGTGGAGGTGGAGAACGACCTGACGTATTACCTGCCGGATGACTCCCAGACCAAGCAGGCACTGGCCGTGATGGACGAGGAGTTCATCACCTACGGCACGGCGGAGGTGATGGCGGCCAACGTCACCCCGGCGCAGGCGGAGAAGCTGGCCGCTCAGATCCGGGAGGTGGAGGGTGTGCAGAGCGTGGACTATGATAAGACCACCGACCACTACAACGCCCTGTCCGCCCTGTTCTCCGTCACCTTTGCCTACGACGAGGATGACGATGCCTGCCTGACATCGTTGGAGGCGGTGAAGGAGCTGCTGAGCAGCTATGACCTGTACATATCCACGGATCTGGGCAACACCCTGCGGGAGACCATCGACCACGAGATCAGCATCATCATGATCTATGTGGCCATTGTCATCGTGCTGGTGCTGCTGTTCACCTCCGAGACATACGGCGAGGTGCCGGTGCTGCTGCTGACCTTCGTGGTGGCGCTGGTGCTGAACCAGGGCACCAACTTCCTCATGGGCAGGATCTCCTTCGTGTCCAACTCCGTCACCAGCATTCTGCAGCTGGCGCTGTCCATCGACTACGCCATCATCTTCTGCAACCGCTTCAAGGAGGAGCACCGCCTGCTGGCGCTGCGGGAGGCGGTGATCGTGTCCCTCAGCAAGTCCATCCCCGAGATCGGCGCCAGCAGCCTGACTACCATCGGCGGTCTGGTGGCCATGCTGTTCATGCAGTTCAGGCTGGGCCCGGACATGGCCCTGTGCCTGATCAAATCCATCCTGTTCGCGCTGCTGTCCGCCTTTGTGGTGATGCCGGGGCTGCTGATGCTGTTCGGGCCCCTCATTGACCGGACGCCGCACCGCAGCTTCGTGCCCAAGATCCCCTTTGTGGGCAGGTTCGACTACGCCACGCGGCATGTGGTGCCCGTTATCTTCGCGCTGCTCATCACGGCGGGCTTCTTCCTGTCGTCCCGCTGCCCCTACGCCTACGGCTACAGTCTGCTGACCACCCCCAAGCAGAACGAGAGCCAGATCGCCCAGCAGATGATCGACGACACCTTCACCTCCAGCAATATGCTGGCGCTGATGGTGCCGGCAGGGGACTATGACCGGGAGCGCGCCCTGCTGGCGGAGCTGGAGCAGTACGACGAGGTGGATCACACCATGGGGCTGGTGAACATCGAGGCACTGGACGGCTACATGCTGGCCGACAGTCTGACGCCCCGGCAGTTCGCGGAGCTGGCGGGACTGGACTACGAGACGGCGCAGCTGGTGTACGCCGCCTACGCCGCCATGGACGGCGACTACGGACGGCTGGTGGGCAAGCTGTCCACCTACAGGGTGCCGCTGCTGGACATGTTCCTGTTCGTGTGCGAGCAGGTGGACGCCGGTGTGGTGACCCTCAGCGCCGACCAGACCGCCATGCTGCAGAGCGCCCAGACCCAGATGCGCAGCGCCAAGAACCAGCTGCAGAGCGACACATACAGCCGGATGCTGGTGTATCTGACGCTGCCGGTAAGCGGCGACGAGACATACGCCTTCACCGACAAAATACTGGACATCGCCCAGTCCTGCTACCCCGGCCAGCAGGTATATCTGGCCGGCGACTCCACCAATGAGTACGACTTCGAGAAGTCCTTTGCCATCGACAACAAGGTGGTCAGCGTCGTGTCCATTCTGGTGGTCATGGTGGTGCTGCTGTTCACCTTCAAGTCCGCCGGTATGCCGGTGCTGCTGATCCTGGTCATTCAGGGCTGCATCTGGATCAACTTCTCCTTCCCGGCCATTACCGGAAAATACCTGTTCTACCTGAGCTATCTGATCGTCAGCTCTATCCAGATGGGCGCCAACATCGACTACGCTATCGTCATTGCCAGCCGCTATCAGGAGCTGAAGGTGAAGATGGCCCAGCGCAGCGCCATCGTGGAGACGCTGAACTTCGCGTTCCCCACCATCATCACCTCCGGCGCCATCATGTCCATCTGCGGCTTCCTCATCGGCAGCATGACCTCCGAGCCCACCATCGCCGGTATCGGTGAGAGTCTGGGCCGGGGCACGGTGATCTCCATCATCATCGTCATGTTCGCCCTGCCCCAGATACTGCTTATCGGCAGCCGGATCATCGACAAGACCTCTTTCTCCGTACCGTCCGTGGTGGCCAAAAAGGCCGGTCACGGCAGCATGACGGTGAACGGTCTGGTATACGGACACATCAACGGCACTGTCCGGGGCATCATGCGCGCCACGGTGGAGGGCGATATCGACCTGACCATGGTCTCCGGCGCGGAGGGAGAGGAGGCTGACCGCCATGAAGAAGCTTGATATACGCCGGGCCTGCGGGGCGCTGCTGGCGGCGCTGCTGCTGACCGCCTGCCTGCTCCCGGCCCGGAGCTACGCCGCACAGGACGCGGAGGTCATCCACATCGGCAGCGAGGCCGAGCTGGCCGAGCTGGCCGCACGCTGCGCGCTGGACACATGGTCACGGGGCAGAACGGTGGTGCTGGACTGTGACCTGACGCTGTCGGACGGGTCGTTCCTGCCCATTCCCTCCTTCGGGGGCGTGTTTGACGGGCAGGGCCACGCCATCCGGGGCATCCGCGTCTCCGGCAGTCTGTCCCCCGCCGGACTGTTCGGCGTGGTGCAGGCGGGCGGCGTTGTCCGTGACCTCCGGGCCGAGGGCGCGGTGACGCCGGAGGGCGACGCCCGAAGTGCCGGCGGCATTGCCGGCGAGAACCGGGGCACCATCGAAAATTGCAGCTTTACCGGCACCGTGTCCGGCAAGAGCAGCATTGGCGGCATCGCCGGGGCCAACATGGCCGCCGGCAGCATCCTGAGCTGTCAGGCCGCCGGTGCGGCGGCGGGCGAGGTCATGACCGGCGGCGTCGCCGGGTACAACGAGGGGCTCATCGCCTCCTGCGAGAACAACGCCTTCGTCAACGTGGAGAGCACCGATCCCCGCATCGATCTGGACGATCTGGCGCTGTCGCTGACCATGGATCTGTCCGCCCTGAGCCGACTCAACGCAGGCACCTCCGTCACGGATACCGGCGGCGTCGCCGGGTACAGTGCCGGGACGGTATCGGACTGCGTGAACCACGGGGCTGTGGGCTATCAGCACATCGGCTACAACACCGGCGGCATCGTGGGCCGCAGCTGCGGCCAGCTGCGCCAGTGTACCAACGACGGCGCGGTATGCGGCCGTAAGGACGTGGGCGGCATCGCGGGGCAGATCGAGCCCTACATCCGGATCAGCGACACCGACTATCTGTCGGAGATGAACCGGCAGCTGTACGAGCTGCGGCGGCTGACGGATCAGGCCGTCAGCGACGCGCAGGACGGCTCCGGCGACCTGTCCGGCCAGCTCAGCGACATGAACGACTATCTCAGGGACAACATCTCCGAGCCCGGCGATCTGGCGGCCGCCGTCCACGGCTTCGGGCGGCTGCTGGAGCAGCTGAACGGCACGGCCGCCGGTTCGGCGGACGCGGTGGCGGAGGATATCAAGGCCGTCAACGAGCAGTTCAACCGGCTGTCCAACACCATGCTGGCCGCCATCAGCGCCGCCAGCGATCCCTCCTCCCTTGTCTCCGACACATCGGAGGTCAACGTGGACAGCGTAACGCTGGGCAAGACCTCCGACTGCCGCAACAGCGGCACCGTGGACGGCGACAGCAATACCGGCGGCATCGCCGGCTCCATGGCCGTGGAGTACGGCCTCGACCCGGAGGACGATGTCAGCGCCGATCTCAGCGGCAGCTACCGCCGTCAGTACGAGTACAAGGCCATTGTGCAGCGGTGCGTCAATGAGGGCGCCGTCACCGCCAAGCGCAGCAACGTGGGCGGCATCGCGGGCCGCATGGATCTGGGCTTCATCACCGGCTGCGAGAGCTACGGCAGCGTCGTCAGCGGCAGCGGCAGCTATGTGGGCGGCATCGCCGGTCTTACCGCCGCCACCGTCCGCAGCAGCTATGCCAAGTGCGCCATCAGCGGCAAGCGGTATGTGGGCGGCATCGTGGGCAGCGGTACGGCGGAGAAATCCGACGGCGGTGCCAGCACCGTGGCGGACTGCTGGTCGCTGGTGGACATCACCGCCTGCCAGCAGTATGAGGGCGCGGTATCCGGCATTGATACCGGCACGTTTGCGCGGAATTATTTCGTCGCCGACACGCTGGCGGGCATCAACCGCCAGAGCTTCGGAGGCCGGGCCGAGCCGGTGGACTTCGCCGTTATGGCCGCAAGCACCGCCGTGCCCGACGGCATGAAGCGGTTCACCCTGTCCTTCGTGCGGGACGGCGCGGTGGTCAGCAGCCGCAGCTTTTCCTACGGCGACTCCTTCGACAGCAGCGTGTTCCCGGCCCTCCCGGCCAAGGAGGGCAGCTACGCCCACTGGGATCGCAGCGACCTGCGGGATCTGCGGTTCGACACGACAGTCACCGCCGTGTACGACGCCTACATGCCCGCGCTGTCCTCCCAGCAGAGCCGGGAGGACGGGCGCTCCGTCATTCTGGCGGAGGGCCTGTTCAGCGGCGACAACAGCCTGATCGCCACCGCCCGTGAGCTGACGCCGGAGGCGTTCCACATCACGGAGGGCAGTCTGCTGGCGGGCTGGTGGGCCTACTGGCAGGAGGGGCGCCTGCCCCCCGCCGCCGTGAACCGGCAGGTACTGGAGCAGTGGCAGGTGTCCCTGCCCGATGACGGTCAGGCGCAGCACACCCTGCGCTATCTGCCGCCGGAGGGGGCGTCGCGCCTGACCATCTACGTCAACGATGGCAGCGGCTGGCAGGCAGTGGACTGCGGCACCGTGGGCAGCTACCTGACCTTTGCGGTGGAGGGACGCAGCCCCCTATTCGCCGCCGTCACATCCTCGCCGGTGTGGTGGATGGCCGCTGCGGCGGCAGGCGCGTGCCTTGCCGTGGTGTTGACCGTCCTGCTCCTCCGCCGCAGGAGGCGGAAAAAGGCTGCCAGGGCGGCGGAGGCCCCTGCGGCAGAGAGCCCTGCGGTGCGGACACCGGAGACGGCGGCTCCGCAGGCGGCGTCCGATGAACCTGCACCCCCCGTCCGGCAGAAAAAGCGCCGCTGGTGGATCCCGGCGGGTATGGCGGCGGGCATTGCCGCCGCCATGGCGGTGATCCTCGCCGTTACCGGTCTGGGCGATGGCCTGAAGGCCTGCCGCATGCTGACATCGGCGCTGCGGGACACCCCTGCGGCCATGACCGTCCATCTGGACACCGGAGACGCCTCCTACCGGGCCGATGTGTACCGCGCCAAGGTCAGCGGCACCGCCGTCACCACCATAACGTGGGAGGGCGTCAGCGTCTACTGTGCCGATGGCACGGTGTATCTGGAGAATGGCCGCGCCTTCCGCCCGGAGGGCATCCTATCCCCGTCTCAGGCAGCATCGCTGTTCCGCAAGGCCCATGTGGAGTATCAGCGGGCCGGTGAAGGCGGCAGCTACACCATGACGCTGGGCGAGACGGACACGGCGGCGCTGCTGGCGCTGCTGCCGGAGGGCTTTGCGGACACGTCCGGTATCTCCTGCCTGACCATGGCGCTGACGACGGAGGACGGCCGCGCCGTCTCGCTGACCCTTACCGCCGGGGAGGCGGATGATCTGACCATCCGGGTGGACTTCCTGAGCCCGGACGGGACGGACGCGCCGGCCGTGCCCGCAGCGGTGACGGACGCCATCGCCGCCGGCGGAACGCCGGAGGGGACGCTCCCCACCGGAGACGCACTCCGCCTGCTGCGGGCGTGGGCCTCCCTGCGGGGCGGCGACGTGCTGGCCGCCGACCTGACCCTGACGGCGGACTGCGGCCCGCTGGTGCTGCGGGATACGGTGCAGTATGACCGCCGCACCGTCAGCGGGCTGGACTTCTCCTGCGTTCGCCGGGGCAGCCTGACGCTGTACTTCTCCGGCGGCAAGTTGTGCGATGCGGAGGGACGCACCCTCACCGCGGGCGACAGCGCTGCGGAGCAGTCCCGGCTCATTGAGCTGGCCTACCAGCTGGTGCTCAGCGGCGACGCCGCCTGCACCCGTTCCGGCGGGGCGGAGGTCTACACCCTGCTGCTGGATGAGGCGGGCGCGGCGGACTTTGCCGCCGCCATTGCCCCGGACATCCAGTCCCAGCATGTGACCCTCACCGGCGGGGAGGTGGTGCTGGAGGTGCGGAACGGCTATCTGCGAAGCATCCGCGTCACCTGCATGGGCGCCGTCCGGGTGGCCCTGCTGGAGACGGACGCCTCGCTGGGCGCGGATATCCGCTTTGTCCAGCGGAACTACCCCTTCCCCCAGAAGGTGCTGACAGCGCTGCAATAAGCACGGAGCAAAAAAACATCCGTCCGATCCGGACGGATGTTTTTTGTGTCGTAGGGGCTTTACTCGGCCTCGGCCAGCGCCTTGGCGGCGGCGATAGCCTTCTCCTGTGCCGCAGCGGGGCAGTCCTCGTAGCGGACGAAGGTGAAGGTGAACGTACCGCGGGACTGGGTCATGGAGCGCAGGTCGATGGCGTAGCTCATCATCTCGGCCATGGGGACCTCGGCCTCCAGCACCGTCTCGCCGTCGCCGGTGGGGTTCATGCCCATCACGCGGCCGCGGCGCTTGTTCAGATCGCCCATCACGTCACCCACGAAGTTGTCGGGTACAGTGACCTTCAGCTCACCGATGGGCTCCATCAGCACGGGCTTGGCCTCGGGCAGAGCAGCCTTGAAGGCCAGGTTGGCAGCCAGCTTGAAGGCAATTTCGGAGGAGTCAACGGGGTGGTAGGAGCCATCCACCAGCGTGGCCTTCAGGAACACCACGGGATAGCCGGCCAGCACACCGTGCAGGCAGCTCTCGCGCAGACCCTTTTCCACGGCGGGGAAGTAGTTCTTGGGCACGGAGCCGCCGAACACGTTCTCCTCGAAGATCATATCCTCCTGCTCGCTCTGGGGCTCGAAGATGATGTGGACATCGCCGAACTGGCCGCTGCCGCCGGTCTGCTTCTTATAGCGGCCCTGCTTGCGGACGGTGCTGCGGATCTTCTCACGGTAGGCGACGCGGGGGGTATCCAGCTCGGAATCCACGCCGAAGCGGGACTTCAGCTTGCTGCACAGCACGTCGATCTGGATGTCGCCGGTGCCGGAGATAACGGTCTGGTGCGTTTCGGCGTTGTTGGTGACGGAGAACGTGGGATCCTCCTCGTTCAGCTTGTTCAGGCCGGTGCCCAGCTTCTCGATCTCCTGCTTGGTCTTGGGGGAGATGGCCCGCTCATAGCAGGCGGGGGCGAAGGCCAGCGGCGCAAACTTCACATAGGTCTTGGGCTCGCACAGGCTGTCGCCGGTCTTGATCTTGTCCATCTTGCCGATGGCGCCGATGTCGCCGCAGCAGATCTCCTTGGTCTCCTCGGTCTTCTTGCCCTTCATGACATACAGACGGCCCAGCTTCTCGGTGTTGCCGGTGGTCATGTTGTACAGGGACATATCGCTGGTGACCTTGCCGCGGATAACCTTGATCATGGAGAACTTACCGTACTGGTCGGAGATGGTCTTGAACACGAAGGCGGCGGTGGTGCCGTTGGGATCGTAGGCCACCTCGATGGGGTTGCCGTCATCGTCCTCAGCGGCCTCGGCGGGCATATCGGTGGCCACGGGCACCAGATCCACGATGGTCTGCATCAGCATATCCACGCCCATGCCGGTGAGGGCGCTGCCGCACAGCACGGGGCAGACGCTGCCCTCGCGCACACCGATCTTCAGGCCCTTGGCCATATCCTCGGCGGACAGCTCCATCGTCTCGAAGAACTTCTCCATCAGCTCCTCGTCGGCGCCGGCGGCGGCCTCCATCAGCTCAGCGCGGAGGGCCTCCACCTCGTCGGCCATGTCGGCGGGGATGGCGCACTCGCCCTTGGCGTCGTAGGCCTTGTTATGCAGCAGGTCGACGATGACGGTGACGGCCTTGTTGGCGTCAGCCTTGGTGGCCACGATGGGGGCGATGGCGTTGCCGTACTTGCCCTTGATAGTCTCGATGCAGGAGGCGTAGTCGGAGTTGGCCTCCTCCACGCGGTTGATGAACATCATGCGGGGCTTCTTGCCCAGCATCTTCCAGGTGCGCTCCATGCCCACGGACAGACCGTCCTTGGCGTTGCCCACGATGACGGCGCACTCAGCGGCGCGGATGGCGCACACAGCCTCACCGGAGAAATCGAAGTTGCCGGGAGCGTCCATGACGTTGATCTTCTTGCCCTTATACATAACGGGGGCAAAGGCCAGAGAGATGGAGATCTTGCGCTTCGTCTCCTCGGCGTCGTAGTCGCAGGTGGTGTTGCCGTCGGCGGTCTTGCCCAGACGGTCGATCCCCTTGGTCATAAACAGCATCTGCTCGGCAAGAGAGGTCTTGCCGGAGCCGCCGTGGCCCAGCAGCGCGATATTGCGAATGTCATTAGCAGTCATAGTGGTGATGTACTCCCTTCATTTTCTTCAAGTCCGCCGCCCACACGGCTGCGGACAGTAGCTCAACGTACCGATTATAGCTTATATTCCGGGGTCTGACAACCTCTATTTTATTGATTTGTATGAAAATTCCCGGCATGCGCATTCTTTTTCGTCAACATACACAATTTATTTTCCGCTGTACTGGGCAGGTCGACGAGGGCGGCGGCGCGGCACGGGAAAAGGGGGCGCGAGACCGGGTCGTGTGCCGCACAGCATGCCGGTACTGCCGCCGGGAAAACATTCCTTGCGCCCCGGCGGAAAATGTGCTACAATACCGGCGGTATCCGTGAAAAACAGCCGATGCAGCAGCGCAGCTCATATTTGCGGGCATGATGGAATTGGTAGACATGCGAGATTTAGGTTCTCGTGCAGCGATGCGTTGGGGTTCGAGTCCCCATGCCCGTACCAGAAACAGCCCACGGCTGTGGACACCGCTCCATAGTCAGGGGCTGTTTTCCTTACATTTGATCGTACCGGCGCTCTCCGCCGTATTTGCGGCGGTGTGCGCATGACCATTCTAATTGGCCGGCCTGACGCCGATCCTTATCCAAGCAGGCCATCGTACCGGCGCAAACACAACAGAAATCTGCGTATTGCGGGGAATTTTTCCAAAAGCAGCCGCTTTTCAGCGTATGCCGCACCGGCAAAAAAAGTGACCGGCCTGATGGCCGGTCACTTTGCCGCGCATATGTAAGATTACTCAGCGGGGCTGATAGCGCCGTTGGGGCAGGTATCGCTGCAAGAACCGCAGTCCAGGCAGGCACCGGCGTCGATCACGTAACGATCATCACCCTGGGAAATCGCACCCACGGGACATGCGTCTGCGCAAGCGCCGCAGCTGACGCAAGCGGAACCGATCTGATAAGCCATAGTAGCACCTCCATAAAGATTTGTAAGCCTATTTTATCATGAAAATTTGAAAATGCAAGTGCATTTTCCGAGTGCGCAAAAACTGGCAGCTCTGGCGCGCCGTCAGCCGCCGGTGACCGCCATGTACAGCAGCGCCGCCGCCTCCCGCGCCCAGTACCCGGCGGTGAGGAACCACGGGCTGGCGCAGCCTGCGGCATAGGGCGTCAGCCCCTCCCGCTCCGCCCAGACGGCGGCGCGCAGCTGGTGAAAGTTGTCGGAGGCGATCACCACCGCCGATGGCAGTCCCTCCTCCCGGATGAGGGCGGCGGAAAACGCCAGATTCTCCTCCGTGGACCGGGAACGCTCCTCCAGCCGGATCCGCGCCGGGTCAATGCCCATGGACGCCAGCGTATCCCGGACGCACCGGGCCTCGGTGCCCGGCTCCCGGTCGTTCTGCCCGCCGGAGGCCACGCACACCGCATCGGGGTGCGCCGTCAGATAATCATACGCCGCGCGGACGCGGTTCTCCAGCATCAGGCTGGGCCGCCCGTCCGGCAGCACCTGGCAGCCCAGCACGATAACGGTGCAGGCCGCGTCCTCCGGAGGACGGTTCACGGCGGCGCCGGCCATTTTTCCCAGCGTCACCAGAATGACCGCCGCGCACACTGCCGCCAGCGTACACACTGCCGACCGCAGCCGCCTTGGCCGCAGCAGACGGCGGAAGAAGTCCGGCCACAGCAGCACCGCCGCCGCCAGCAGCAGTACCGCCGCCGGCCAGAGCATGCCGAAATGCAGGATGCCGCCGAATACCGGCAGCAGGAAAAACACCGCCAGCGCCGCACACAGCGCGGCGGCGATCCGGGCAAGGGTACGGCGCATGTCAGTTCGCCGCGATATGACCGGCGATGCGCTGCATGATCATGTCCAGCGCCACCAGATTGTGCCCGCCCTCCAGCACGATGATGTCCGCGAATTTGCGGGTAGGCTCCACGAACTGCTCGTGCATGGGCTTCACCGTGGTCAGGTACTGCGTCACCACCGACTCCAGCGAGCGCCCCCGCTCCTCCACGTCCCGCAGGGCGCGGCGCAGGATGCGTACATCGGCGTCCGTCTCCACAAAGATCTTGATGTCCAGCAGGTCACGCAGCTCCTTGCTCTGAAAAATCAGGATACCCTCCACGATCACTACCTTGGTGGGGCGCACCTCCACCGTCTCGTCGGTGCGGTTGTGAATGGAATAGTCGTATACGGGACAGTGGATGGTCTCGCCCCGCTTCAGTGCCTTCAGGTCGGCGATCATCAGATCGGTGTCAAAGGCGTCGGGATGGTCGTAGTTCTGCTGGCACCGCTCCTCAAAGGGGCGATCCTGCCGCTTGTAGTAGTTATCGTGGTGTACCACGCTGATATCGCTGCCGAACCGTGCGGCCAGATGCTCGGTGAGAGTGGTCTTGCCGCTGCCGGTGCCGCCGGCGATACCGATAAAAATGGTGTTCATGTCCTGCGCCCTCCCAAATATTCTGCTCCTATTATAGGAAATGGCGGCGCGAAAAGCAAGCGGCGGGGCGCCGCGCTTGTAAAAAAAGCATGAATTTCCGCGATTGCGGTTGACGTGGGCGGTGAAAATGGGTATTATGTAAAATAGATTTTTTCCCCGGAGGTTTTTATATGAGCTTAATCAAGTGCAGACGGTGCGGAGAGATGTTCTCCGACAGCTATAAGACCTGCCCCTTCTGTGAGGAGGACGACGCCTATTACGGCGGCCGTGTGCGCAAGCGCCGCAGCCGCCGGGCCGAAGCGCCCCGCCGCAAGGCGCCCAGTATTCTGGGGCCCGTGGTGGTGCTGGTGCTGATCCTGCTGGTGCTGCTGGTGGTGTGGCTGCTGTTCGGTGAGAAGATCAAGGACGCCATCGGCGGTGAAAAACCGCCGGTGGAGGATGTGACGCCCACGCCTGACCCTGATGTTGTCGATCCTGTCGAGCCGGCAGACACCATTTCCCTGAACCGCGCCGTGCTGGCGCTGGACGTGAACGAGAAGGCGGCATTGAAGGTCAACGAGGAGACGGAGGAGACGTGCAGCTGGAGCAGCAGCGATCCCACCGTGGCCACCGTCAGCGACAGCGGCGAGGTCACGGCGCTGGCCGCCGGCAACGCCGTCATCACCGGCAAGGTGGGCGACGCCGAGGCCACCTGCAGCGTGACGGTGAAGGCCGCCGGGGACAGCACCGCCCCCGACAACAACACCACCAAGCCCGACGACAACACCACCAAGCCCGATAACAATACCACCACCAAGGTGGATGTGAGCAAGCTGGTCATCACCGCCACGTCCGAGGGCGGCTACACCGGCGAGCTGGCCGCCACCGGCGAGACGGGCGAGTTCGAAATGAGCGCCAAGCAGGGCGAGGTCTGGACGCTGGGCGTCAAGGGCACCACCGCCTCCGTGAAGTGGAGCATCGACGGCAGCAGCAGCGGTGTGTGCACGCTGGAGGGCGACAAGATCACCGTCACCGGCACCACCAGCGGGCGGTACGCCACCATCACCGGCACGGTGAGCGGCGGCGGAACGATCAAGGCGTACATCCGCATCCGCTGACCGGTATCGCAAAACCGTATCCCACAGGGGCGGGCCGTCAGGCCCGCCCCTGCTCTGTTGACGGCGCATGGCCGGTGTGCTACACTGTAACAAAAAGGAGGCGGCGTATGGAACGATGGGACACCCTATGGCCCGGCGGCTGGACGTTCTGCTTCGGCGACGGCGCGTTTAAGCCCTCCACCGACTCGTTCCTGCTGGGCAGCTTCCCGCCGCTGCGGCGGAGCTGGCGGGTCTGCGACCTGGGCGCGGGCACCGGCCTGCTGGGCCTGCTGCTGCTGGCACGGGAGCCGTCCCTCACTGTCACCGGGCTGGAGCTGTCCCCGGCGGCCTGCGCGCTGGCAGAGCGGACGGCGGCGGCCAACGGTCTTACCGGCCGTCTGGTGACGCTGCCCTGCGACCTGCGGGAGCGGCAGCAGCTGCCGCAGGCCGGTACCTTCGATCTGGCGGTGTCCAACCCGCCCTACTTCCCCGCCGGCGGCGGAAAGACCGCGTTGGGCAGCCGGGGCGATGCCCGGTCGGAGCTGACGTGCACCATGGCCCAGCTGTGCGGCGCCGCGTCGTACCTGCTGCGCAGCGGCGGGCAGTTCTGTCTCGTGTACCGCCCGGAGCGGCTGGCGGAGCTGCTGGAGACGCTGCGCCGGTACCGGCTGGAGCCGAAGGTGCTGCGGTTCGTCCAGAAAAACGGCGTGTCCGCGCCGTCGCTGGTGCTGTTGGCCTGCCGCAAGGACGGACGCACCGGTCTGACGGTGCAGCCGCCGCTGCTGCTGCAGAACGCCGACGGCACGGAGACGGAGGAGCTGCGGCGCATTTATTTCAAGGATAAGGGGTAACACACATGGCTGGTATGCTGTATCTGGTGGCCACGCCCATCGGCAATCTGGGGGATATGTCTCCCCGCGCCGTGGAGACGCTGGCCGGGGCGGATTTCATCGCCGCCGAGGACACCCGCGTGTCTGTGAAGCTGCTGAACCGCTTCGACATCAAAAAGCCGCTGGTCAGCTACCACGAGCACAACCGTGCGGCGGCGGGACAGGCCATCCTCACCCGTCTGCTGAGCGGCGAGACCTGTGCGCTGGTGACGGACGCCGGCACCCCGGCCATCAGCGATCCGGGACAGGAGCTGGTGGCACTGTGCGCCGAGAACGGTGTGACGGTGCAGGCTATTCCCGGCTGCTGCGCCGCCATTGCGGCGCTGGCGGTGTCCGGGCTGGACACACGGCGCTTCACCTTCGAGGGCTTTCTGCCCTCCGGCAAAAAGGAGCGCCGCGCCGCGCTGGAGGAGCTTACCGGTGAGGTGCGCACCATGGTGTTCCACGAGGCGCCCCACCGGCTGCGGGCTACGCTGGCGGACATGGCCGAGGTGCTGGGCGACCGTCCCATCGCCCTGTGCCGGGAGCTGACGAAGCTGCACGAGGACACGGCGCGCACCACACTGGCGCAGGCCGCCGCCTACTACGCCGGCAACGAGCCCCGAGGCGAATATGTGCTGGTGGTGGCGGGCCGTAAAAAGCAGGACGGGCCCCAGCTGACGCTGGAGCAGGGCGCGGAGCGAGTACTGCGCCTGCGGGAGGGCGGCATGCGAATGAAGGACGCCGTCCGGCAGGTGGCCGATGACACCGGCCTGAACCGCAACGACCTGTACGGCGCGGCCCTGCAGCGCTGACATATCCCCCTATAACGCAAAACCCCTGCGCGGCGGAGTCGCCGCGCAGGGGTTTTGTTCATGCATGCTTTCCTGCATTTTTAGGAATGTAATAGCGCCGGTAACGTTTCCGGCGCTATTACATGGTCAGTTGCCCTCGCGAAGCTCCCTCAAACACTTCGCGCAGATATTTTTCCCGTGGAAAACCGACACGTCCTTGGCGCCATCGCAGAAGATGCAGCTGGGCCGATACTTCTTGAGGATGATCGACGATCCCTCAACGTAGATCTCCAGCGTGTCCTTTTCCGCGATGTCCAGCGTCCGGCGCAGCTCGATGGGCAGCACGATACGGCCCAACTCATCCACTCGTCTGACGATCCCTGTCGCTTTCACTGTGGTATCCCCCCCTATGCAGTTGTTACAAATGTGCGTGTGTCATGTGGCCGTATTATGACACATTTTGCCAATTCTGTCAACCGCTGTTCGCCAAAAAGCCGCGCCGTTCCGCAAATAATGCGCAGCGCCGCCGCATACCATATTCCGAAGCGGGAGGTGATGTGCATGACGATGGCTATTGTCTGGACACTGTTCGTCACGGCGTCGCTGGTGTGCGGCGCAGTGTACGGCACGCTGGCGGACGTGACGGCGGCGGCCATGGAGGGTGCGTCTGCCGCGGTGGAGCTGACGCTGTCCATGGCGGGGGCGCTATGCCTGTGGTCGGGGGTCATGACGGTGCTGGAGCGGGGCGGCCTGACAGCGGGGCTGGCCCGGCTGTTCCGCCCGCTGCTGCGGCGCATCCTGCCCTGTGCCAGCCGGGACGCGGACACGCTGGCGGCGGTGTCGGCCAATGTGTCCGCCAATCTGCTGGGGCTGGGCAACGCCGCCACACCGCTGGGCATTCGGGCGGCGCAGCGTATGGCCGTGGGCTGCGGCGGCACCGCCAGCGACGAGCTGTGCCGCCTGGTGGTGCTGAACACCGCGTCTATCCAGCTGCTGCCCACCACCGTGGCCGCCGTCCGCAGCGCGCAGGGCTGCACCGCGCCGCTGGACATCCTGCCTGCGGTGTGGCTGTCGTCGGTGCTGTCGGTGTCGGCGGGACTGCTGACGGCCCGGTTGCTGCAGCGGGTCTGGAGGAGGTAGCATGGACGTCTCCTCTCTCCTGATCCCCCTGCTGCTGACGGCGGCGGCTCTGTGGGGACTGGGACGGCGCATGGATGTGTACGACGCCCTTACCGCCGGTGCGGCGGAGGGTCTGACGGTGCTGCTGCGCATCGTGCCGTCCCTCATCGCGCTGCTGACAGCGGTGTACATGCTCCGCGCCTCCGGGGCGCTGGCACTGCTGGCACGGCTGCTGTCCCCGGCACTGGAGGCGCTGGGCATTCCGCCGGAGACGGCGGCGCTGCTGCTGGTGCGGCCGGTGTCCGGCTCCGGGGCGCTGGCGGTGGGCAGCGAGCTCATGGCCGCCCACGGCCCCGACAGCTACATCGGACGGTGCGCGGCGGTGATGCTGGGCTGCACCGAGACGACGTTCTACACCATCGCCGTCTACTTCGGCGCGGCGGGCATCCGCCGGACCCGCTACACCGTCCCGGCGGCGCTGGCCGCCGACATGGCGGGCTTTATCGCGGCGGCGTGGAGCGTGCGCCTGTTTTTCGGTACCGGCACATAGAAAAGCGCACCCCTGTGGGGTGCGCTTTTGGCTGTCAAAGAACCTGCCCCGGCACAAGGATCGGAGGGAGGGATAGTGTGAAAGGGAACCGTCAGGGTTCCCTTTCGCGTTCAATCACCCGCCGCAGCGGCCAAAATCGCAAAATAAAATACGGTTTTTATTTTTCGATTTTGCAGGCAGCTTTTCAAAAGTCCATCCGGACTTTTGAAAAGCTGAAGCGCACCCCTGTGGGGTGCGCTTTTGGCGTATGGTCACATCTTCTCCGGCGCGGAGCAGCCGATGAGGGTCATGCCGTTTTTCAGGACGGCCCGTGCGGTGTCCGCCAGCTTCAGACGGGCCAACAGCACGTTCTTCTCCTCGCCCTTGATGCGGCAGGCGTTGTAGAACTTGTGGAACGCGGCGGCCAGCTCCGACAGGTAGCGGTTGATGAAGCTGGGGTCGTAGTCCCGTGCGGCCAGCCTTACTACCACCGGGTACTGGGCCAGCTGCTTGATGAGGGCCTTTTCCTCGTCGGCGGTAAGCAGCGCCAAATCGGCGTCCACCGCGGCGGGCACATCGTAGCCCTCCGCCGCCAGCGCCTTCAGCAGCGTGCAGATGCGGGCGTAGGCGTACTGCACATAGTACACCGGGTTCTCGCTGTCCTCCCGGACGGCCAGCCCCAGATCAAACTCCATCTGTGTGTCAGGCTTGGCGTTGAAGAACCAGCGGCAGGCGTCCACGGGGATCTCGTCCAGCAGGTCGGTAAGGCTGATGGCCTTGCCGGTGCGCTTGGACATACGCACCACCTCGCCGTCCCGCACCAGCTTTACCAGCTGCATCAGCACGATATCCAGCCGATGCTCGCCGTCCAGCCCCAGGGCATCCATGGCGCCCTTCAGACGGGCCACATGGCCGTGATGGTCGGCGCCCCAAATGTTCACCACCTTGTCAAAGCCGCGGACGGCGAATTTGTTCCGATGGTAGGCGATATCGGCGGCAAAGTAGGTGTAGAAGCCGTTGGCGCGGCGCAGTACGTCGTCCTTCAGCGCCAGCTTTTCAATGTCCGCGTCAGACTTTCCGGCGGCGCGGAGCTTCTTACTCAGGATCTCCGCCGTCTTGAGCCATAGCGCGCCGTCCTTCTCGTATGTCCAGCCCCGGTCGGTGAGCAGCTGCACGGAGTCGGCCACATAGCCGCTCTCGTGGAGGGTGGACTCAAAGAACCACTGGTCGTACTGGATGCCGTAGCGGGCCAGATCGGTCTTCATCTTGGGGATGTTGCGGCTCAGGCCGAACTGGGCCAGCGCATCGTGGCGGGCCTTTTCATCGCAGCTCAGGTACTTGTCGCCCTCCTGCGCGTAGAACGCCTGGGCCAGCTCCCGGATATCGTCGCCGTGATAGCCGTCCTCCGGGAACGCCACGGCGTCCTCGCCCTGGATGATCTGGAGATAGCGGGCCTCCAGGCTCTTGGCGAATTTCTCGATCTGGTTGCCGGCGTCGTTGACATAGAACTCGCGGCTCACGTCAGCGCCGGACTTCTGCAGCACACTGGCCAGCGTATCGCCCAGCACGCCGCCCCGGGCGTTGCCCATGTGCATAGGCCCGGTGGGGTTGGCGGACACGAACTCCACCATGTACTTCTTCCCCGCCAGCATGTCGTTCTCGCCGTAGGCGTCACCGGCGGTCTCAATGCCGGACACGGTGTCGGCGTACCACTTGCCGCCCAGCCGGAAGTTCAGGAAGCCGGGGCCTGCCAGCTCCACGGAGGTGAAGTAGCTGCCCTCCAGCGCCATGTTGTCGATGAGGGTCTGGGCCACCTGACGGGGGTTCATTTTCATGGCCTTGGCCGCCGCCAGGCAAAACGTGGTGGTATAGTCGCCGTTGGCGGTGTCCTTGGGGATCTCCACCGCCGGCACGACGGTGATGCCGGACGGCAGCGCACCGGCGGCAGCGGCCTTCTCATAGGCGGCCGCAGTCAGCTGCAGCACCTGATCCTTGGCGCTCTGTATCATGTTCATGGTCAGTTCTCCTCTTTCGTTAAAGTCAGCTCCACCCGCAGCGCCGACAGGGGCTGCGCGCCGATGAGCAATGTATACGCCAGTGTGATAAAGCCCTGTCCCCGGCGGGACAGCTGCCACGCCACCTCCTGCGTGACGACGTTCAGCGTCAGGGTGCCGCCGTCTCCGCCGTCGATGCGGGTGGCGGTGGGGGTCTTGGGATCCAGCAGCAGGCCGTAGCCCCCGCTGTCGGCCTCGTTGATGACCACCGCCCGGCGGGCGGCCGTCTCCAGCTTCACGTCGGAGACGATGGCGCTGCCGTCGGCCTCGTTGGCCGCCTCATACCGCAGATGCCAGCCCTCCGGCAGCTTTTCCAATGTGCCGGCGCCCCGGAAGAGCAGTACGTCCTCCTGTCCGCCGAAGCGGCTGCGGCTCTGCACCGCGATGCGTACCCGTTCTGCCATGACCCACCTCAATATTCCTCGATGTTCACCGGGCGGACGGCGCTGTCCAGCGGCCTGCCCAGGAACATGCCCGCCACCGCGCCGAAATCCTCCGGCCGATCGCTGGCGTACAGCGTCATCCCGCCGCAGCCCCGGTCAGCCAGCAGCTCCCGCTGCGTCAGCTCCCGCTTCAGGGCACGGGCCGCCTCCGCGCCGGAATCCACCAGCGTTACCTCCGGGCCCATGACGCCGCCGATGACCTCCGCCAGCAGCGGATAGTGGGTGCAGCCCATGATGAGGGTGTCAATGCCTGTATCCCGCAGCGGCGCCAGATACTCCCGCGCCACCGTCTCGATGACCGTATCGCCCGGTCGGAACCGCCCGTTCTCCACCAGCGGCACGAACAGCGGGCAGGCTTTGCTGATAACGGTAACGTCCCTGTCCAGTCCGGCGATGGTGCGCTCGTAGGCGCCGGAGCGCACGGACGCGGCGGTGGCGATGAGTCCCACCCGCTTGTTCCGGGTGACGGCCACGGCCCGGCGGCAGGACGGCTCCACCACGCCCAGCAGGGGCAGGTCGGCGCTCTCTGCCTGTAATTGCGGCAGCGACGTGGTGGACACGGTGCCGCAGGCCACCAGCAGCGCCTTGATATCAAACGTCCGCAGGAAACGGATATCCTGCCGGGCAAAGCGCAGCAGGATCTCGGCGGAACGGCTGCCGTAGGGCACACGGGACGTGTCCCCGAAGTATATAATGTTCTCAGAGGGGAGGATGCTGCGGATCTCCCGCACGGCGGTGAGCCCGCCGCTGCCGGAGTCGAACACCCCGATAGGACGCAGATCCATGGAAACGCTCCTTATCGCAGTATTTGCACTTAACTTATAACTTATATATTGTACTATGAACCAACGCCCGACACAAGCTAAATTTTGGCGGGCCTGCCCGTTTTTTCTATGGCATTCCGCCATACGCCGTGTTATAATCAGGGGAACAATGCGCTGAACGCAAAACGGAGGTGGTCTGATGGAGCTGAAAATGACGGAAAAGCAGTTCCGGCGTCTGCTGGATCTGGTATATATCGGCAACTGGGTGCTGAACTCCACCCGTGGCGACGACCGCATCAAGGAGTACGACCAGGTGGAGAGCCTTGTGTTCGCCCACTGTCTCGACCACGGCATGGCGCCGCTGGCGGAGCTGTATCAGGGCGAGCTGATCCCCTCCCGTGCCTTTGCCGACGGCGGGATCCACGAGGCCATCATGGCCTACGAGGACACCACGTTCTTTGAGATACTGGCGCAGGAGCTGGCGCTGCGGGACATGGACGATCCCCCCATCACACCGGAGAACTACGACGAGGTGATGGCCCGGATGGAGACGTATCTGGGGGAGTTTGAGCAGCACGGCACCGACAATATCACCGTGGATATGGACGAATGAACGCGGCGCGGCCGCGGCAGGAGGTATTTCAATGAAACGCATCGCTTCCATTCAGGATATCTCCTGTCTCGGCCGCTGCTCGCTGACCGTGGCGCTGCCGGTGATCTCCGCACTGGGCGTGGAGTGCGCCATTGTGCCCACGGCGGTGCTCAGCGCCCACACCGCCTTCCCCGGCTTCGTCAGCCGCGACCTGTCCGACCAGCTGTCGGCCATCGCCGCCCACTGGCGCTCCCAGCACGTCCACTTCGACGCGCTGTACACCGGCTATATCGCCTCCGCCGCGCAGGTGCGGCAGGTGCTGGACTTCTTCGACACCGTGAAAAGCCCCGACACCCTGATCTTTGTCGACCCCGCCATGGCGGATCACGGCAGGCTGTACACCGGCTTCGGCCCGGATTTTCCGGCGGCCATGGCACAGGTGGTGGCTCGGGCCGACGTGGCCATGCCTAACCTGACGGAGGCCTGTCTCCTTACCGGTACGCCCTATCGGGAGGACATGGACGAGCCCTTCGCCCGGATGCTGCTGCGGAGGGTGGCGGCGCTGGGTGCGAAGCGGGTGGTGCTCACCGGCGCGTCCTTCACGCCGGACAAGCTGGGAGCCATGGGCTACGACAGCACGTCCGACACCTATTTCACCTGCCTTGACCGGCGGCGCAGCGGCGCCTACCACGGCACCGGCGACCTGTTTGCCGCCACGGTGGTGGGCGGCATGATGCGGGGCCTGCCGCTGGAGGACGCCGTGTCGCTGGCGGTGCGCTTCACACTGGCCTGTATCGAGGCCACGGAGCGCGACCCCGCCGCCGACTGGTACGGCGTGGAGTTTGAGAAGGCGCTGCCCCTGCTGTGCGACGCCGCCCGGACGCTGCCGGAGAACTGAACAGACGAAAAAGGAGCATCCGCGCCGCCGGCGCGGATGCTCCTTTTTGGTTTATTTGCTGCGCGGATAGGGCTTTTTCTCGTCGGTCAGTCCCGCCAGATAGTCCATGCTGGTATCCAGCGCCAGCACCACGCGGCGGCACTGCTCAAAGCTGAGATAGCGCTCGCCCCGCTCGATCTTGGAATAGGCGCTCTGGTCGATGCCGGTCAGCATCTGCATTTTCACCTGTGTGTAGCCCCGCTCTTTCCGAAGCTCCCGCAATCTGCTCATAAAATCACCACGATTATTATGGCAAATTGTCCTATTGCGATTAGGGTAATATTGTCCTATAATTCCCCGCAGGGGGTGATTTCATGACCGAAGTCGAAGCCTATCACGAGATGTATCTGACCATGGCCCGCGCCGCCGAGCAGGCCATCCGCCTGTTGGTGGAGGCGCAGCAGGCGTGCGAAACGCTCTATGTGGAGAGCGCAGACCCGCAGGCGGCGGACACCTGATAAAAAATGCTGCGGCAGAAGCCGCAGCATTTTTTTATTCTTTATTTTCCTCCTCCGGCTCCTCGGGCTTCTCCTCCGCCGGTTTGTCCTCCGGCTGGTCGAAGTCCGGCATGGGCACCGGCTCGGACACGATATTGATGTGCTTGGCGGGGGCCTCGATAGTCTCCGGCACACTGGGGCGGAACAGCTTCTGATCCGGCTCCCTCGTGGCGCCGTAGTTGTCCACTGTCTCGGGGTCGCGGCCCTCGATGATGGCCATCATCTCCTGTCCGGTGATGGTCTCCTTCTTCAGCAGGTACGCGGCGATCTTGTCCAGCAGCTCCCGGTTGTCCCGCAGGATCTGCTTGGCCTCCTCGTGGCACTGGCGGATGATCTTGATAGTCTCCCGGTCAGCGGCGGCATACGTCTCCTGCGCGCAGGTCATGGAGTAGCCGCCGTCCAGATACTGGCTCTGGATGGTCCCCAGCGCCATCATATCGAACTCGTCGCACATGCCGAACCGCGCCACCAGATTCCGGGCCATCTCCGTGGCCCGCTCGATGTCGTTGGCCGCGCCGGAGGTCATGGTATCGCACACGATCTCTTCGCTGGAGCGCCCCGCCAGCAGGGTGCGGATCTCCGCCAGAATGTCCTCTCTGGACATGAGGAACTTCTCCTCCTCCGGCAGGTGCAGCGTGTAGCCCAGCGCGCCCTGGGTATGGGGGACGATGGTGATCTTGCTCACCGGCTGGGCGTTCTTCTGCTTGGCCGCCACCAGCGCGTGACCCACCTCGTGGTAGGCGATGATGCGCTTCTCCTCCTCGGTGATGACGGTGCCCTTCTTCTCCGAACCGGCGATGACCAGCTCAAAGGACACCAGCAGGTCGTTCTGATTCACGGCCTTGCGGCCCTTGCGGACGGCCCGCAGCGCCGCCTCGTTCACCAGATTGGCAAGGTCCGCGCCCACACAGCCGGCGGTGGCCTGCGCGATCTTGTTCAGATCCACGTCCTCCGCCAGACGGATGTTGCGGGTGTGTACCTGCAGCGTAGCCAGACGGCCCGCCAGATTGGGCCGGTCGACGGTGATGCGCCGGTCGAAGCGGCCGGGGCGCAGCAGCGCCTTGTCCAGCACCTCCGGGCGGTTGGTGGCGCCCAGTACGATGACGCCCTTGCTGGGGTCGAAGCCGTCCAGCTCCGCCAGCAGCTGGTTCAGGGTCTGCTCCCGCTCGTCGTTGCCGCCGAACTTGCTGGCGTCGCGGGACTTGCCGATGGTGTCGATCTCGTCGATGAAGATGATGCACGGAGCCACCTTGGCGGCCTCCTTGAACAGGTCGCGGACACGGCTGGCGCCCACGCCCACAAACATCTCCACGAAGTCGGAGCCGGAGATGGAGAAGAACGGCACCCCGGCCTCACCGGCCACGGCCTTGGCCAGCAGGGTCTTGCCGGTACCGGGGGAGCCCACCAGCAGCGCGCCCTTGGGCAGCTTGGCGCCGATGGCGGTGTACTTGCCGGGATTGTGGAGGAAGTCGATGATCTCCTCCAGCGACTCCTTGGCCTCGTCCTGTCCGGCCACGTCCTTGAACGTGACGCCGGTGGATTTTTCCATATAAACCTTGGCGTTGGACTTGCCCACGCTGCCAATGCCGCCGAAGCCGCCGCCCCCGTTCTTGGCCAGCATGCGGAACACCAGCATGAGCAGACCCACCATGATGATGGTCGGCAGAATATACTGCATCATGAACACCAGCACCGGGTTCATCTGCGTCTCATAGGCGCTGGTGTACGCCACGTTGTGCTCCTTCAGCAGCGCCACCAGTGTGGTGTCGCTGACGTTTTTCAGATAGGCCGCGTACAGCGTCAGCTGGGAGTCCTTGGACTGGGTGTAGGACTTGGGGGGCGTGGTGCTGTTCTCGTCCTGCTCCTCGGTGTAGGTGTAGCCCTCCACCGGTGTGACATAGATGGCGTCGTCCTTGAACTGCACCTCCGCCGCCTTGCCGCTTTCGATAAGTGCCACCATCTCGCTGTACTTGATCTCATGGCTGGTGGCCTTGCTGGCGGCATTGCGGTTGTAGGCGCTGAAGTAGTTGAACGCCACCGTCAGCACCAGCGCCCACGCCACCAGCGTCAGGATGCCCCGCAGATTATTGCGGCCCTTGCCGTTTTTGTTGTTTTGATCGTTGTTGGCCATGCGTATCCTCCGTAAAAACCACTATGTGGTATACTTCTGCAGTATCGCACAGTATACCACATTTGCCCTGCCGTCACAAGCGGCACGTTGTCGGAATTTCTGTAAAATTTCTATGAATGCTTCTTTCTATCGGGGAAATAGTGTGTTATACTGGTCGGTATATAAAGAAGAACGAGGTCATTCCCATGAAAGATACAAAGGATACCCAGCGCCGCCCCCTGCCCGACGCGGAGGCTGACGGCATCATCGAGGGCCGCAACGCGGTGATCGAGGCTCTGCGCGTGGGCACCGCCATCGACAAGATCTATCTGGCCAAGGGTGAGACGGACAAAACGCTGGGCCACATCGCCTCCAGAGCCCGGGACGCGGGCATCGTGGTGGTGGAGGCCGACCGCCGGAAGCTGGACGGCATGTCCCGCACCCACGCCCATCAGGGCGTCATCGCACTGGCCGCCGTCCGGGAGTACGCTACGGTGGAGAGCATTCTCGCCGCCGCCGCGGAGAAGGGCGAGCCGCCCCTGCTGGTGGTGTGCGACGAGATCTCCGATCCCCACAATCTGGGGGCCATCCTCCGCACCGCCGAGTGCGCCGGGGCCCACGGCGTCATCATCCCCAAGCGCCGCTCCGCCGGTCTGACCGCCGTGGTGGCCAAGACCTCCGCCGGTGCGGTGAGCTACATTCCCGTGGCCCGCGTGGCCAACATCCCCTCCCTGCTGAAGGAACTGAAAAAGCAGGGCGTCTGGGTGTTCGGCACCGCCGCCGGCGGCGCCACCGACCTGTACAGCGCGGATCTGAAGGGCCCCGCCGCCATCGTCATCGGCTCCGAGGGCAGCGGTATGACCCGCCTCGCCGCTGAGAACTGTGATTTTCTGGTCAGCATCCCCATGAAGGGCCGCATCTCCTCCCTGAACGCCTCCGCCGCCGCAGCCATCCTGCTGTACGAGGCGGTGCGCCAGCGGAGATGAACGGCGCTTCCCGTCTATCTGGATTCGAGGTAACATGAGCAGGCGCAGCCATCCATCGTCCTATACGCCCGTCCCCGACGACGAGTTTTCTCTGGAGTCCATCCTTGCCGAGTACGGCCGGGGTGGGCGTCAGCCTGCCCCGGAGCCGGAGCCCGTTCCCGTCCCGGAGCCTGTTCCCGTCCCGGAGCCCGTGCCCGCCCCGGAGCCCGTTCCCGTCCCGGAGCCTGTCCCGGAGCCTGAACCCACGCCGGAGCCCGAACCGGCTCCCGCGCCTGTACCCGAGCCCGCACCCCTCTCCGACACGCCGGATCGTGTCAGCCTGAAGGACGTGATGAGCCAGACGGTGGACGCCGTGCTGGAGGACGAGGAGGACGGCGTTATCGACGATCCCGTGCCGCTGGGCCAGCGGCTCTCCGACCTGCTGCACCGCTTCACAGACCGCCGCAGCGGCCGTCCGCCCCGTGGCCTGTCCCGGGAGACGGAGCAGCTGTTCGACGACCCGGAGGAGGAGCCGGAGCCGGAGGAGCCAGAGGAACCGGAGCCCCGGATGGACGATGCCCTCCGGGCGGAGAAGCGCCTCTGCAACCGGCTGCGGCGCGGTCTGATATTCGGTGCGTTCCCGGCGCTGGGCCTGCTGGTGGCCGCCGTGCTGCAGGAGCTGGAGGTACTGCCGCCCGCGTGGCTGGACGCCGCGTTCCTGCGCTGCGTAGTGCTGGGCGGCGGTCTGCTGCTGACGGCGCTGCTGTGCCTGCCGGTGTGGCAGACGGCCCTCCGCCTGCTGCGTGACGGCCGGGTGGGCTGCGAGCTGTGCGCCGGTGTGACGGTGCTGGCCGACCTGCTGTGCTGCGTCAGCGGCGCCGTGACCGGCAGCACCCTGTCCACCCCCTATGCCGCCGCCGGGGCGCTGCTGCTCCTCAGCTGCCAGCTGGGCCTGTACCTGACGGCGGAGACGCGCCGCATCGCCTTCCATCTGGCGGATGTCAACGGCGTACCGCCCTATGTGGTGTCCGTTCTGCCCGCCGGTATCTGCAAGCAGCGGGGTGTGCTGGACGGCTTCTACCGTATGACCATGCGCCCCGATCCCGCCCGCCAGTGGCAGAACTATGTGCTGCCGCTGCTACTGAGCGCGGCGGTGGTGCTGTCCGGCGTGGTGTGCTTCACCGCCCGGCCCATGGACGAATTTCCCTGGGTGCTGGCGACCCTCACCGGCGCCGGCGTCCAGCTGTCCCTGCCCCTGACGGGCACGCTCCCTCTGTACTATCTGACCCGGCGGCTGGAGCGCAGCGGCGCTGCCGCTGCAGGCTACGCCGGTGCACGGGCCGTGGCCCGCTCCGGCCGCATGGTGCTGACGGACGACGACCTGTTCCCCGCCGGTACCGTGACCCTCAACGGCTACAAGGTCTACGGCGAGGAGCGTGTGCGGGCCGTGTCCTATGCCGCCTCGGTGGCCAAGGCCGCCGGCAGCAGCCTTGCACCCCTGCTGGATCGCCAGCTGACGGCGGAGGGCGGCTACCCCATGCGGGTGGACGAGCTGCGCTACTGCGAGGAGGGCGGCGTGGAGGCCGCCATCCGGGGAGAGACGGTGCTGATGGGCAGCGCCTACTTTATGAAGAAGCGCCGCGTGCCCCTGCCCCGCGACCTGAAGCTGCAGACCGGCCTGTTTCTGGCGGTGGACGGCGTGCTGACGGCGGTGTTCGCCGTGAAGTACCAGCCCTCCCGCAACGCGGAGTGGGCGCTGCGGGCCATGCGCCGCAGCCATATCACGCCGGTGCTGGCCGTCCGCAGCAGCAACGTGACCCCCGGCCTGATCAAGCGGAAATTCGGCGTGGACGCCAAGGTGGTCTACCCCGATGTGTCCACCCGTCTGGCGCTGGCCCAGCTGGCCGCCCAGCAGGGTGAGGCGCCCAACGTCATCGTCTGCCGGGAGGGGCTCCTCCCGCTGGCGGAGTCGGTGGTGGGGAGCCGCCGCATGGTGCGGGCGGTCCGCACCGCCACGGTGCTCAGCTACATCGGCGCGCTGTGCGGCGTGGCGCTGTCCTACTACCTGACCTCCGTGGGCAATTTCGCGGTGCTGACGCCGCTGTCCATGGTGGTGTTCCTGCTGCTGTGGCTGCTGCCCACGCTGCTCATCGCCGGACTTGTCCGCCACTTCTGATGCAAAATCGTAAGGGCGCCCATTGATATGCGCATAACGATATGTTAGATTATAAGTTGTCGGTCTATTGCAATCTTCCAATGAGGGAGGGTATATCTTATGAGCGATTTTATGCTAGCCTTACCCGGCATCATTTTTTGGATCGTGGTCATTTTTGTGATCAAATCCGCAAAGAGTAAAACCGGGCCTAAAAATAATGCAGAAAGGGAACTTGTGCACGATGTCATCTCGACTATAGAACGATTTGCTCCCGATTTCGATGGGGCTACGGTCAGCATATCCTCAGAGGGTTCTGTTGGTGGCATTAAATTTGCTTCTCTGAGCGGGCAGAACTTTTCTTATGATTACGCTACTCATGGATACTTTGTCAGCGACCACATGGCAAGACTGCTTGCCGCTGAAATTGCCAAGCGATTCGGCGGTGAATCTTGTCAAGTCAGTCGATACGATTTGACGGTGGCCTATCGAGTTATAGGCCCGCGTCAGCTTGCTGCTGAGCGAGAGAAAAAGCGCCGTGAGGACAGTCTGAAGCATCTTTAAGGAGGGCGAATATGGAACTGATTCAAATTGATTCTGTAAAGAAAGTTTTCACCGACACTACATATATTAGTCCGTACCACCCACTTCCAGACGTTCTTTTTGTGGATGCAGAAACCGGCGTTGTCTATTTTAATGGCCAATATCCCCGCTACGACTCCAACGGCAGGATCATGGTCATCCCCAAGGATCGGCTTCCGGACATCATTGCGCGGGCCAAAGCCCAAGCAGCCACTTTGGTAGCGGAATCACAAAGGAATCATAGCATTCAGGTATAACCCGCTGCCCACGCTGCTCATCGCCGGACTTGTCCGCCACTTCTGATACAAAAAAAGACATCCCGCACAGATGCGCGGGATGTCTTTTTTTCACTTTTCACATCTCTGCCGGCACAGGCTCCGGCAGCTTCTCCGGCCAGCCGGGCCAGCTCTGGCGGATCAGCGCCGCCACGTCGCCCCGCTCCGTGCCCAGCACGGCGGCCAGCTCGCCGTACAGCTGATCCTCGGCCCGCTTGAGATAGCGCTCGTCCATCTGGCTGACCTTCTTGCCATGGCGCAGGGCCCACGCCCGCTTGCGGCACACGCTGTGGATCATGGCCGCCAGCTCACCGCACTCGCACCGCATCACCACCTGATGGTAGAAGTCCCGGGCGGCCCGGACGCCTGCCTGCTCCGGCTTGCAGGGCGGCAGCGACGGGATGGCCGCGATGAGGGCCAGCGCCGCCTCTCGGGTGATGACGGGACGCATCAGCACGCCGGTGTCCACCGGTGTCAGCACCATTCCGCTGCGGTACAGCGGGGTCAGATGATAATAGAGCCTGTCCCCATCGTCGTAGGACATGCCGGACGGGCCGATACCCTCCACCCGGCAGACGCCCTCGCCGCCGTACACCACCAGATCGCCTACTGCAAACATTCTGTCACGCTCCTCACACACAAAACACGCGGAAACACGCCGCCCGTCCGCTCTCTCCTTCAGACACGCGGCTTTTCTATCTGGTAGAATTATACCACATTGTGTCAAAAAATGTAAGGGCGATTTTTAAGAAATTTCCTGAAAACCGGTGGATATCCGAAAAAAACGTGGTACAATAGGGGAAATTTTTCGAGAGGAGCACCCTTTTATGAAAACCCCCGACATCCATCCCTCCACCTTTGTGGCCCCCGGCGCCGTCGTCCGGGGCGAGGTACATCTGGCCGAAAACAGCAGCGTGTTCTACAACGCGGTGCTCCGGGGCGACCGCGCCCCCATTTCCATCGGCGAGGGTACCAACATACAGGATAACTGCGTGGTCCATGTGGAGTACGACCTGCCGGTAACGGTGGGCAAAAACGTCACCGTGGGCCACGGCGCCATCCTCCACGGCTGCACCGTCGGCGACGAGACGCTGATCGGTATGGGCGCCATCGTCCTCAACGGTGCGCAGATCGGCAAAAGCTGCCTCATCGGCGCCGGCGCGCTGGTGACGCAGAACGCCGTCATCCCTGACGGCTGCATGGCCGTTGGCTCCCCCGCTAGGGTGAAGCGCCCCCTGACGCCGGAGGAGATGGACGGCCTCCGCCAATCCGCCGCCGACTACCGGCAGGAGGCGCAGGCGTGCAAAGCGCTGGAGGAGACCCTGTAAGCAAAAGGAAAGCCGCAGGCACGCCTGCGGCTTTCCTTTTGCTTATTTCTGTGCGGCGGCCTTCTCCCGATCCCGCAGGATCAGCAGCTTCAGCGCCTCCACGCCTACCTGTACGGCGGAGGTGGTGTCCTCGCTCATGTCCTGATCCAGACCGGCGGCCTCCCGTTCCTGGTTCCACACCACATGGAAGCAGGAGCCGCACCGGCACGCCAGCGCGTTTGCCACCACGAACAGCGCGGCGGACTCCATCTCGCTGGCCTTGACGTGCAGGCGCTTCCACGCCTCCCACTTGTTCAGCAGCTCATAGGACACCGGCATCTTGGCCGGGCTGTGCTGTCCGTAGAAGGCGTCCTTGCACTGGACGACACCCACCTGCGTCCGCTTGCCCAGCGCGTGGGACGCCTGCACCAGCGCGGTGGTCACGTCGAAATCCGCCACCGCCGGGTACTCGATGGGCGCGTACTCCCGGCTGGTGTGCTCGAACCGGATGGCGCCGGTGGCCACCACCACGTCGCCGCTGCGGACATCCAGATCAATGCCGCCGCAGGTGCCCACCCGGATAAAGGTGTCCGCGCCGATGTTGTGCAGCTCCTCCATGGCGATGGACGCGGAGGGGCCGCCGATGCCGGTGGAGCAGACGGAGACCTTCTCCCCCAGCAGCGTGCCGGTGTACACGGTGTACTCCCGGTTGCTGGACACGAAATGCGCGTCGTCAAACAGCGCGGCGATCTTCTCGCAGCGGCCCGGGTCGCCGGGCAGGATCACATAGCGGCCCACATCTCCCTCTTCACAGTGAATGTGGTACTGTTTTTCCAGTTTTTGCATGGTCTGACCTCCTGAAGGCTATACGGGCGGTCATATCCGTCCCGAAAAATACTTTTTGCTATCGTTTGTGCCGGTCTTTGAATGTTTATTGTACCATATGCCGCCGCAAAAAGCAACGCTCCCAAGGCCGGAAAAACCGGGAGCAAAAGCTGGGGAAAGAAAGGGGATGCGGCTTGCGCCGCATCCCCTTGCGTTTTTCAATGGCTTAATACATGCCCATGCCGCCCATGTCGGGTGCGGCGGGAGCCGGAGCGGGGGGCTGGGGCTTGTCGGCCACCAGAGACTCGGTGGTCAGCACCATGCCGGACACGCTGGCGGCGTTCTCCAGCGCGCTGCGGGTCACCTTGGCGGGATCCACGATGCCGCTGGCGATCATGTCGCAGTACTCCTCCTTATAGGCGTCGAAGCCGTAGCCGTTCTTGCCGGAGGTGCGCACCTTCTCCAGCACCACGCTGCCGTCGATGCCGGCGTTGGCCGCGATCTGGCGGATGGGGGCCTCCAGTGCCTTGGCCACCAGCTGCACGCCCACGCGCTCGTCGCCCTCGGTGCTGTTCAGCAGCGCGGTGACGGCGGGGATGACGTTGACGTAGATGGTGCCGCCGCCGGCCACGATGCCCTCCTCAACGGCGGCCTTGGTGGCGTTCAGCGCGTCCTCGATGCGGAGCTTCTTCTCCTTCATCTCGGTCTCGGTAGCGGCGCCCACCTTGATGACAGCCACGCCGCCGGCCATCTTGGCCAGGCGCTCCTGCAGCTTCTCCTTGTCATACTCGCTGGTGGTCACGCCGATCTGGGCGCGAATCTGGGAGACACGATCCTTGATAGCCTGAGGATCGCCCATGCCGTCCACGATGATGGTGTTCTCCTTGGTGACCTTGATCTGACGGGCGCGGCCCAGCATATCAATGGTGGTGTCCTTCAGAGCCAGACCGAACTCCTCGCTGACGACCTGACCGCCGGTCAGCACGGCGATATCCTGCAGCATCTCCTTGCGGCGGTCACCAAAGCCGGGGGCCTTGACGCACACCACGTTCAGAACGCCCTTCAGACGGTTGACCAGCAGAGTGCTGAGGGCCTCGCCCTCCACGTCCTCCGCGATGATGAACAGCTTCTTGCCGCTCTGGAGCATCTGCTCCAGCAGGGGCAGGATGTCGCTGATGACGGAGATCTTCTTGTCGGTGATGAGGATATAGGGGTCGTCCACCACAGCCTCCATCTTCTCCATATCGGTGGCCATGTAGGGGGTGATATAGCCCCGGTCAAACATCATGCCCTCCACGACCTCGGAATAGGTCTCGGCGGTCTTGGACTCCTCAATGGTGATAACACCGTCGGCGGAGACCTTCTCCATAGCCTCGGCAATGAGCTTGCCGATGGTCTCATCGCTGGAGGAGACAGTACCCACGCGGGCGATATCATCGGTGCCGTTGACCTTCTGGCTCTGCTCCTTGATGGCGCTGACAGCGGCCTCCACAGCCTTGGCCATGCCCTTCTTCATGACGATGGGATTGGCGCCTGCGGCCAGATTCTTCAGACCCTCGTGGATCATGGCCTGTGCCAGCAGGGTAGCGGTGGTAGTGCCGTCGCCGGCCACATCGTTGGTCTTGGTGGACACCTCGCGCACCAGCTGCGCACCCATGTTCTCAAACGGATCGTCCAGCTCGATCTCCTTGGCGATGGACACGCCGTCGTTGGTGATCAGGGGCGTACCGAACTTCTTATCCAGCACCACGTTGCGGCCCTTGGGGCCCAGCGTGACCTTAACGGTATCGGCCAGCTGATTGACACCGGCCTCCAGAGCCTTGCGGGCCTCGTCGCCGCGCTTGATGATCTTAGACATATAACTTACCTCCTACTTTTACTCCACAATGGCTAGGATGTCGCTTTGCTTGACGATGATGTACTCCACATCCTCCAGCGTCACCTTGGTGCCGGCGTACTTGTCGGTGATGACCTTATCGCCGGCCTTCACGGACATCACCACGGTCTTTCCGTCCACGGTGCCGCCGGGGCCCACGGAGATCACCTCTGCCACAGAGGGCTTTTCCTTGGCGGAACCGGTGAGGATGATGCCGCCCTTGGTGGTCTCCTCCGGCTCGGACATCTTCAGCACCACGCGGTCGGCAAGCGGTGTCAGTTTCATAGCTGCTTCCTCCTTATATACTCAATATTGAAAAAACAAAGTCGGCGTTAGCACTCAATGTCTTGGAGTGCTAACGCCGCTTATCATACCACACTATACGGGATTTGCAAGGGGGAAACGGGAAAATTTTGAAAAATTCACAAAATGTTCAACTGAGGGACGGCTCGCGGGCGGTGCGATTGCAGCTGCACCCGACGGGGCCGAAGAAATTCAGCTTCTTGTCGGCCATTTTGATGGTCACGTCCTGATTGACCACGCATTCGCCGTCCAGGCAGGTGACGATGTCCGGTTTTTCCGACTGGATGCGGATGACCTTGGGGGTGGAACAGTGGGCATAGTCGGGGAACTTGCGATAGCCGCCCTTGGAGTAGGGCCCCACGAACTTCAGGAACGTCCGGCGGTTCACGGCCTTCACCACCAGCGTGTTCAGCACACCGTCGTCCATCCGGGCCTCGCCCACGGGCATGAAGCCGCCGCCGTAGTACCGGCCGTTGCACACCGCCACCAGCGACCAGTCGCCCTTGACGGCCACATCGTCCAGCGACACGGTCCAGCGGGAGCCGATGCCCTTGAACAGGAAGTTCACCGCCAGCGAGTAGATGTAGCTGCCCTTGCCGTCCAGCAGGGGGCTTTCACTGTACTTATGTACGTCCCGCGCCACCCGCGCATCAATGCCGGAGCAGGCGATGGTCAGGGCCACGCGGCCGTTGACGTCGATGGCGTCCATGGGGAACTGCGGCCCGTCCCACAGGTTCTCCGCGTCCCGGAACTTCTCCAGATCGTCGCCGAAGTTCTTGAGGAAGTCGTTGCCGGTGCCCACGGGGATGGCGGTCATGGCGGCGTTGTCGTAGCCGATGATGCCGTTGGCCACCTCGTTGACGGTGCCGTCGCCGCCGCAGGCGTAGAACCGCAGCTCCTCGCCGCTGTCGCACAGCCGCCGGGCGATCTCCGTGGCGTGGCCCTGCTTCTTTGTCAGGATGCACTGGACATCCAGATCGTGCTTTGTCCGCAGCGCATCCGCCATATCGTATATCTTTTGGCGGCTGTCCGCCTTGCCCGCAGTGGGATTGATGATGAAAACGTGCTTCATCTTAGGTTGCCTCCTCGAGCCAAGCAAAAGTTTAAGAATTCCTTAGCATTGTACCATGCCGCCGGAAAAGAAAGTGAACAAATTGAAAATAAACGGCAAATTTATCTGCGTCGCTCACACGTTGCCGTACATGAACACGTCGCACTTGATCATGCCGTTGTACAGCTTGCGCTTCTTGTCCGCCGGTCGGCCGAAGGCGCGCTCAAACTCCGTGTGGCTGCTGAGCACCAGCGTTCGCCAGCCCTCCGGCAGGGTTTTCCACACCCTGCCCAGCATCCGGTACAGCTCCTCCGCCTCCTGCCGCTCCAGCAGCCGCTCGCCGTAGGGGGGATTGGTCACCAGCTGGCCATATTGGCTGTCCCGGCGGAATTTGGCGGCGTCCGCCACTTCAAAGCGGATGCAGTCGTCCACGCCGGCCTTCCGGGCGTTGTCCCGGGCGATGTCCACGGCATGGGGGTCAATGTCGCCGCCCCAGATGTCGTACTGCCCGTGGAACTCCCTGTCCTGCGCCTCGTCCGCCGCGTCCATCCACGCCGTCGCCGGCAGGAACGCCCAGCGCTGGGCGTCGAACCGCCGGTCCAGACCCGGCGCCCGGTTTTTGGCAATGAGCGCCGCCTCGATGGGAATGGTGCCGCTGCCGCAGAACGGGTCGCAGAACGGGTCGCGCCCCCGGTAGCGGCTGAGGGTCACCAGTGCCGCCGCCAGCGTCTCCCGCAGCGGGGCCTCCACGCCCACGGCCCGGTAGCCCCGCTTGTACAGCCCCTCGCCGGAGGTGTCCAGACAGACGGCGGCCTCATCTTTGAAGATGGAGAAGCGCACCTGATGCTTCACCCCCGTCTCCGGGAACTGCTCCAGCCCGTAGGCGGCCTTCATCCGCTCCACCATGGCCTTTTTGATGATGCTCTGGCAGGCGGACACCGCGTGCAGCTGGGAGGAGATGGCGTAGCCCTTCACCGGGAACGCCGCGTCCCGGGGAAGATAGTCCTCCCACGGGATGGCCCGTACGCCCTGAAACAGCTCCTCAAAGGTGCGGGCGGGGAACTGCCCCAGCACCAGCATCACCCGTGCGCCGCAGCGCAGATTGATGTTGAGCCTTGCGCAGTCCGCCATGGTGCCATGGCACAGGATGCGCCCGTTTTCCGCCTGCACGTCCTGCAGACCCAGCCGCTTCACCTCATCAGCCACCAGCTTTTCCAACCCCAGCAGGCAGGGGATCATATATGTCACCATAGACGGCGCACCTCGTTCGTTCAGATTCGTACCTATCAGTATACCCGACTTTTGTCCGCCGCGCAAGGCGTAAAAATCCTGTAGCATTTCCGGCGCGGATAGGCTATAATAGGAGATGTAAACTTCAGGTTGCGCGGCTTTGTGCAAAAAATTTCCCGGCGCAACTTCAAGGTGATAGACAAAACCGGCGGAAGTGCTACACTGTCGGAAAGAGGAACGGAGGAACGAGCCTATGTCATTCGGAGAACAGCTGTCGGCAGTGCGCCGCCGCAGCGGCCTGACCCAGGAGCAGTTTGCCGAGCAGCTGCAGGTCTCCCGTCAGGCGGTGAGCAAATGGGAGTCCGGCCGGGGCTACCCGGAGATCGAGAAGATACTCTATATCTGCAACCGCTATCAAGTCTCCATTGCCGACATGTTCGCGCAGGAAGCCCCTGCCCCGGCGGCGTCCCCCGCACCGGACGCGCCCGCTGCGCCCGCCGCGTCGGAGCAGCCCCTCCCCCGGGAGAGCCTGCACAATGCGTTTTCCGCGTTCCTCACCAACCTGTCCCCGAAAAACAAGTGGATGGCCGGGGGCGTGCTGCTGGGCGTAGGCGCTCTCAGCGGCCTCATCGGCCTGTGTCTGAAAGGAGGAAGCACGGATATGTCCACGATTATCTGGATCGTCGCCATCGTTATCTTCGGCGTGGCGGAAGCGGTCACAGCGGGCCTGACATCCATCTGGTTCGTGCTGGGCGGCGTGGCGGCTCTCATCGCGGCCATCTGCAACGGCCCCGTCTGGCTGCAGATCGCGCTGTTCTTTGTGGTGTCCATCGCCACGCTGGCGGCTACCCGCCCGCTGGTGGCCAAGCTGATGAAAAATGACATCAAGCCTACCAATGCCGACCGGGTTCTGGGCGGCTCGACCCGGGTCACGGAGCGCATCGACAACGATGTGCCCACCGGCGCCGTCTACATAGATGGCAAGACCTGGTCTGCCCGCAGCAGCACCGGGGAGATCATCGAGCCTGACGCCATGGTGCGCGTCGTGCGCATGGAGGGCGTCAAGCTGTATGTGGAAAAGGAGATGTAAATGCCGTACTTCATCAAGGGCCTGCTGGTGGTTCTCGCCTTTGTCGTCACTCGCATCGTCCACCTGACCCGCAAGCACAGGAAGAAACAGCAGCACAAAAACACGGAGAAAGAATAAGGAGGAAACACACATGCCGTACAACATGCCCGGTACCATTGCCATCATCGTTCTGGTCGTTCTCGTTCTGGTGGTGGTCGTCAGCTGCATCAACATCGTCCAGCAGTCCAAGGCCTATGTGGTGGAGCGTCTCGGCGCCTTCCACAGCGTCTGGGGCGTGGGCCTGCACTTCAAGCTGCCGTTCATCGAGCGGGTGGTGAAGAAGGTCAGCCTCAAGGAGCAGGTGGCCGACTTCGATCCCCAGCCCGTTATCACCAAGGATAACGTCACCATGCAGATCGACACCGTCATCTATTTCCAGATCACCGACCCCAAGCTGTACACCTACGGCGTGGAGTATCCCATGTCCGCCATCGAGAATCTGACGGCCACCACCCTGCGCAACATCATCGGCGAGCTGGAGCTGGACCAGTCCCTCACCAGCCGCGACACCATCAACGCCAAGATGCGCTCCATTCTGGATGAAGCCACCGACCCGTGGGGCATCAAGGTCAACCGCGTGGAGCTGAAGAACATCCTGCCGCCCCGCGAGATCCAGAACGCCATGGAAAAGCAGATGAAGGCAGAGCGCGAGCGCCGCGAGTCCATCCTGCAGGCCGAGGGCGAGAAGGCCAGTAAGGTGCTGATCGCCGAGGGCGAGAAGCAGTCCACTCTGCTGCGGGCGGACGCCGCCAAGCAGGCCCGCATCATGGCCGCCGAGGCGGAGGCACAGTCCATCCTGAAGGTGCAGCAGGCCATGGCCGACTCCATGCGGATGCTGAACGAGAACGCGCCCAACGATCAGGTCATCAAGCTCAAGGCGCTGGAGGCGCTGCAGAAGGTGGCGGACGGCAAGGCCACGAAGCTCATCATTCCCAGCGAGATCCAGAGTCTGGCGGGTCTGGCGGCCAGCGCCAAGATGCTGGTGGAGAACGACGCGCCCGCCGCGGAGTAAGCCTATGGTGAAGAAGGAACAGCGTTTTATCAAGGTCGCGGAGGAGAGCGGCTTCATCAACAACAGCGAGGTCTGGGCAGACACGCAGACCGGTGTGCAGTACTTTTATCACGCTTCCGGCAGCTCCGGCGGCATGTGCGTACTGGTAGATGCCGAGGGCAGACCCCTGCTGTACCGCAAGGCCCCGGACGCGCCGGAGTTTTGAGAGAGAATGTGCCCGGGCGCTGAACCCGAAAGGGTGCTTCCGGATTCTGAGCTCAGGGGGCGCTTCGGATTTTGAACGCAGCGGGGCCTCCCGATTCTGAACCCGAAAGGGCAGGGCAAAGCCCTGCCCTTTTCCGCACTGCGCGTATTTGCCGCCGGAGGCAGACACGCGGAACACCTTAAAAACAACGATGAGAAAAGGAGGCGCCCATGCTGCAATATCTGTTCTTTATGACCCGCATCTGTCTGGCCGACTTCCGCTCCCTGTGGGCGGTGCCGGTGGCGCCGTTCCTTACGCTGCTGGCGCTGCGGCTGCTGCTGGGCGGCGGGCAGCCCTGCCGGGGCCTGCTGTTCATCCTGCCCGCCGCGTTTCTGGCGGTCAGCCTCATCAATTTGCTGGCCTTCTCCACGGAAAACCTGACGCTGCGCTCCTTTGTCACCGGACTTCCGTGGCTGGAGCCGGGGCTGCTGTTCGGCTGGCTGGGCCTGTTGACCGGCACGGCCGTCGCCGCCCTGCTGCCGCAAAAACCCTTATCGGAAAAGGAGCTGTGACCCTGTATGTACTATCTCTTTGCCAACGGCCTGCAGCCGCTGCCCACGCCGCCATCGGAGTGGCGCGGCGTACTGGCGGTGCTGACGCCGCAGGAGCTGCATGACGCGGCGCTGCCTGCCGGCATGCCGGCTCCCACCGCGCCCGCCGACCCACATGAGTCTCAGTTCTGCTGGCTGCGCGTTGACCGCAGCGGCATTACCGGCCACCTGCGGACGCCGCCGCAAGCCAACCAGTCCGCCCGCCGTTTCAGCTTTTCCTGGACGGGCGGGGCTTTGCTGGTGGTCGACCACGACCATGCGGCATCGGACTGCATCGCCCGTCTGGCAGAGCAGAGCGCCCCGCCGCCGGACGGCCCCGACGGCTTTTTGACGGCGCTGCTGCTGTATCTCATCCGGGATGACCTGCCCTACATCCAGCAGCTGGAGAGCCGGCTGCCCGTTCTGGAGCAGGCGGTGCTGGACAACGATACCGGGCGGTTCCTCCACCGGATGAGCGTGCTGCGCAAGGAGCTGAACCGCACCAACCGCTACTACGCCCAGCTCAGCGACTTTGCGTCCTCCCTGATGGAGGAGGCGGAGGAGCAGCTGTCCGGTCACAGTAAAAAGCGGCTGAACCACTTCCTGCGGAAGGTGGAGAACCTGCGGGGCGAGACGCGGATGCTTCACGAGTATGCCAGCCAGATCAGCAGCGAGTATCAGTCGCAGGTGGACATTGCCCAGAACCGGGTGATGAAGGTGCTGACCATTGTTACCGCCATCTTCCTGCCGCTGTCCCTCATTGCCGGGTGGTACGGCATGAACTTCACGGATATGCCGCTGCTCCGCTGGCGCTGGGGCTATGTGACGGTGGCGGCGGTGTCGGCGCTGGTGGTGGCGCTGCTCATCTGGTACTTCAAGAGGAAAAAGTGGTTCTGAAAACCGAACGGCGGCGGGGCAGACATAAGGGGGACACAGTGAACCGGGAGCGCGATTTATTTCAGGAAAAACGTGAAATAAAGGCGGGATTTTTGAAATAAATCGGAAATAAACCGGAAATTGACCTGAAAAACAATTTCAGGATGCGGCGGGGCGGCAAGGCCCCTTGAAGCGCAAAAGCAATGCCCGCGCCGGGGCCGGCGCGGGCATTGCTTTTTGCTGTTTATACGAAATATCGAAAATCGAAGCATGCAGGAAATTTCCGGATATTTACAGCTTTGTCACCATGGGGATGATCATGGGGCTGCGCTTGGTGGTCTTGTAGAGGTAGCTGGACACGGCGGAGCGGACGGTGCGGCACACGTCGCCGTCATCCCGGCGCTTCCGGGCGGACATGCCGTCCACGGTGTCGGTGGCGATGCGGCGCAGGGTGTCCAGCAGCTCCTCGGACTCCTTGACGTAGACAAAGCCCCGTGTCACGATCTCCGGCGGGCACAGCAGCTGGTGGTCGTGGCTGGACATGGGCAGCACGATGACCACCATGCCGTCCTCGGCCAGCAGCTTCCGGTCGTTGAGCACCACGGCCCCCACCTCGCCTACGCCGCTACCGTCCACGAACACCTCGCCGGCGGGAACGGATGTCTCGCACTTGATGTGCTTGGTGGTCAGCTCAATGACGGAGCCGTTGTCGGCCACCACGATGTTGTTGGGGTGCATGCCCATGCTCTCCGCTACCCGCTTGTGGATCTGGAGCATACGCTGCTCGCCGTGGAGAGGGATGAAGAACTTGGGCTTCGTCAGGGCATGGATGATCTTCAGCTCCTCCTGGCAGGCGTGGCCGGAGACGTGGAGCATGTCGGCCTTGTCGTAGACCACATCGGCGCCCTTGCGGAACAGCTCGTTGATGACGCGGCCCACCGTCACCTCATTGCCGGGGATGGCGCTGGCGGAGATGATGACCTTGTCGCCGGGGCCGATGTCCACCTGCTTGTGGGTGGAGAAGGCCATGCGGTACAGGGCGCTCATCTCCTCGCCCTGGGAGCCGGTGGTGACGATGACCTGCTGGTGCAGGGGCAGGCCCTTGATGCGGTTGATGTCCACCAGCGTGTTCTTGGGCACCTTCATGTAGCCCAGTTCCGTGGAGACTTTCATGATATTCTCCATGCTGCGGCCGGTGACGGCCACCTTGCGGCCGCAGGCCGCCGCGGCGTCCAGCACCTGCTGGATGCGGTGGACGTTGCTGGCGAAGGTGGTGACGATGATGCGCTTGTCGCAGCCGGTGAACTGCCGCTTGAACGTGGCACCCACCGCCTTCTCACTCATGGTATAGCCGGGACGCTCCACATTGGTGGAGTCGGCCAGCAGCGCCAGCACCCCCTGCTTGCCCAGCTCGCCGAAGCGGGCCAGATCGATGACCTCGCCGTCGATGGGGGTGGAGTCGATCTTGAAGTCGCCGGTGTGGACGATGGTGCCCATCCGGGTATGGATGGCGAAGGCCGCGGAGTCGGCGATGGAGTGGTTCACATGGAGGAACTCCACCTGAAACTTGCCGGCCCTCACCGTCTGGCCGGCCTCCACGGTGATGAGCTTGGTGGAGCTTACCAGACCGTGCTCCTGCAGCTTCAGCTTGATGAGCCCGGCGGTGAAGCGGGTGCAGTAGATGGGGGTGTTGAGCTGCTTGAGAACGTAGGGGATGGCGCCGATGTGATCCTCGTGCCCGTGGGTAATGAACATGCCCCGCAGGCGGCTGTGGTTCTTTACCAGATAGCTGACGTCGGGAATGACGCAGTCGATGCCGTACATGTCGTCTCCGGGAAAGGCCATGCCGCAGTCCACGATGATGATCTCGCCGCCGTACTCGTAGGCGGTCATGTTCTTGCCGATCTCGTTCAGGCCGCCCAGAGGAATGATCTTCAGTTTTTCTGCCATAAATGTCAAATACTCCTTTGCTTGTACAGATACCGCACGGCCCGGCAGGGCGGAAAATGACCGCAGCAAAGCAAAGGCGGCCCGCCCGCTGTCCGGCCCTGCATCGCCGGAGAGAGGTGCGGAGTGTCGCCCAGCCGCTCCATGTGGATGGTTTGTAAGAGGTCGCCCTCTTTTTTCTATGTGATCGCAGGCACACGCTCTGCGAAACAACCAAAAAATGCGCGTATTTTTCTGCGCTTTTCACAAAGTATACCACACCTTGCCGCGTTTGTACACCCCCAACTTGCCGACAGGTTCCGACAGCGGCGGAAAAGGGACGGAAAGCGGCGGCGTTCGGCGGATTTTTCCCCAAAGCCGCTATTGTCGGCGGGGAAATTCTGTGCTATAATCAATTGCTATATTAAATTGGAGGCGTATTCCTATCGACAAGCGAGGAAACGCCTTTCGTATACCTGCACCGGGAGGAGGAACGCCTTTTGAGCAAAAAGATCATACGCGGATTCCGCACAAACATGGCCCTGTACGGCCTGTGTCTCATTGTGTTCGTGATCGTGACCATCCCCTTTGAGCCGCTGCTGGCGCTGGCGGAGGGCGTGGTGGCCGTGGTGGTGCTGCTGGTGGGCAGCCGCCGCAACAAGATGGCGCAGGCCTCCGTGCGGCAGTATATGGACAGGGTGTCCGGGGGCATGGACTCCGCCCGCTCCAGCAATATGCTGTACGCCCCGCTGCCCATGCTGGTGTTCGATGTGACCACCGGCGAGGTGCTGTGGAGCAACGATATGTTTTTGCAGCTGACCAGCCAGAAGGAGAAGATCTTCGAGATGCTGGTGGATACGGTGATACCGGATTTCAGCTATCGCTGGCTGCTGGACGGCAAGCGGGAGTATCCGGAGCTGTTCCAGTGGAACGGCAGGGTGTACCGGGTGTTCGGCGCGCTGAGCCATCCGGAGGAGATGGACAGGGATCAGAACCCGCTGGCCACTACCTACTGGATGGATGTCACCGACAGCGAGGAGATGCGCCAGACGCTGGAGATGACCCGGCCGCTGGTGGCCATCCTCATGGTGGACAACTATGAGGAGCTGATGAAGGCCTGCCCGGAGAGCAAGCGCTCGGCGGTGCTGGCCGCGCTGGAGGAGCAGCTGAACAACTGGGCGGCGGACTCCGGCGGGCTGCTGCTGGGCTATGACCGCGACCGCTATCTGTTCGTATTCGAGGAGAAGGACTACGGCGGCTACACCGAGAGCAAGTTCGACGTGCTGGAGAAGGTGCGGCAGGTGCAGGCCGGCGAGGGCGTGTCCGCCACGCTGTCCATCGGCGTGGGGCGGGACGAGGACAGCTTCGACCAGCTGTTCAAGAACGCCTCGCTGGCGCTGGAGATGGCCCTGAGCCGGGGCGGCGATCAGGCCGTGGTGAAGGATCGGGTGAACTTCGAGTTCTACGGCGGGCGCAGCAAGACCACGGAGAAGCGGACGAAGGTGAAGTCCCGGGTCATGGCCAACGCGCTGGGCGAGCTCATCGACGACGCCAAGCAGGTGTACGTCATGGGCCACAAGTACGCGGACATGGACTCCGTAGGCGCGGCCATGGGCGTGTACTGCATCGCCCGGAAGCGGGGCAAGAAGTGCCAGATCGTCATTGACACCGAAAACAACGCCGCCCATCCGCTGATCCGGAAGATGCTGGAGCAGCCGGAGTACGCCGGGGGCCTCATCTCCGGCGGCGAGGCGTTCCTGAAGTGTCAGCCCGGCGCGCTGCTGGTGGTGGTGGACACCAACCGGCCTGAGAGCGTGGAATCCGAGGAGATGCTGGAGACGTGCAACCGGGTGGCGGTCATCGACCACCACCGCCGGGGCAGCAGCTACATCGAGAAGATGGCGCTGAACTACCACGAGCCGTATGCCTCCTCCGCCAGCGAGCTGGTGGCGGAGCTGATGCAGTACCTGCTGGAGCCGTCCGACGTGCTGAAGTGCGAGGCGGAGGCACTGCTGGCGGGCATCGTGCTGGATACGAAGAACTTTACCAACCGCACCGGCGGGCGCACCTTTGAGGCGGCGGCCTACCTGCGGCGGCTGGGCGCCGATACGCAGGACGTGCAGCGGCTGTTCCAGGGGGATCTGCAGTCCATGATCGACCGGTACGCCATCATCCGGCAGGCGGAGCTGTACCACGACGACATCGCCGTGGTGGCGCTGGAGGACGAGTGCGACCGGGTAACGGCCGCCAAGGCCGCCGACGAGCTGCTGACTATACGGGGCATCAAGGCGTCCATCGTCCTGTACAGGAAGGGCGACGGCGTGTATATGTCCGCCCGGTCGCTGGGCGAGGTCAACGTGCAGGTCATCCTGGAGGCGCTGGGCGGCGGCGGCAATTCCACCACCGCAGGCGGGCAGGCAGACAACATCTCGGTGGACGAGGCCAAGGCCAAGCTGCTGGCGGCCATCGACCATTACTTTGAAAACTGACGAAAAGGAGATAGAATACCATGAAAGTCATTCTGAAGCAGGACGTGAAGGGCAAGGGCAAGAAAGGCCAGATGATCGAGGCGGCGGAGGGCTACGCCCGGAATTTCCTGCTGCCCAGGGGGCTGGCGGTGGAGGCCACCGCCGACGCGGTGAACACCATGAAGCTGCAGGCCAAGGCCAAGGCCAAGGCCGACGCGGAGGCCAAGGCCGAGGCGCTGGCCATCGCGGAGAAGCTCAAGAGCTGCCAGGTGAAGATCGCGGCCAAGGGCGGCGAGGGCGGCAAGCTGTTCGGCGCCGTCACCGGCAAGGAGATCGCCGGGGCGCTGAAGGAGCAGTTCGGCATGGACGTGGACGGCAAGAAGCTGGTGCTGGAGCAGCCCATCAAGAGTTTCGGCAGCTACGAGGTCAAGGCCAAGCTGGGCTTTGAGGTCAGCGGCACGGTGTATGTGCTGGTCATCGAGGAGAAGTAACACCGACATCAACACGGAGAGGAGGCCCGGATATGGCTGCGGACGAGCTGCTGCTGCGGCAGGCACCCCATTCGCCTCAGGCGGAGCAGGCGGTGCTGGGCTCCATGCTCATCGATCCCGACTGCATCAAGGACGTCATGGACAAGCTGCAGCCGGAGGATTTCTATCTGCGGGCCAACCGCGATATCTTTGAGACGATCTACCATATGTTTGTCTACTCCCGGCCCATCGACGGCGTTACCGTGGCCGGGGAAATGGAGAAAAACGGCGTCTACAACGACAATACACGGGACTATCTGCTGCAGCTGATGGACGTGACGCCTACCAGCGCCAACGTCATGGAGTATGTGCAGATCGTGCTGGACAAGTCGCTGATGCGGCAGGTGGCCGCCGCCGCCGGCAGTATCACCGCCATGGTGCAGGAGGGCACCGGCACCGCCGGGGACATGCTGGAGTCGGCGGAGCAGCGGGTGTACGCCATCCGCAGGGGGCGCAGCGCCCAGAGCATGGTGACGGTGAGCGTCGTCCTGCAGGACGTGATGGCCCATCTGGCGGAGCTGACCGCCAGCGGCGGCAAGACGCTGCCGGGCCTGTCTACGGGACTTTCCGCCGTAGACGCCAAGATCAACGGACTGAACAAGTCCGACCTGCTGCTGCTGGCCGCCCGGCCCGGTATGGGCAAGACCAGTATGGCCCTGAACGTGGCGCTGTCCGCGGCGCGGGAGTCGGGCAAGACCGTGGCCATCTTCTCGCTGGAAATGTCACGGGAGCAGCTGGTGACAAGGCTCATCGCCAGCGAGGGGCTGGTGGAGAACACCCGCCTGGTGACGGGCAACCTGCGGGAGAGCGACTGGCAGCGCATCGCCGAGGCGGCGTCCGCCCTGAGCCGGATGGACATCCGTATCGACGACAACCCGCTGCTGACAGTGGCGGATATGAACGCCAAGTGCCGCCGGCTGGACAATCTGGGGCTGGTGGTCATCGACTACCTGCAGCTGATGACCTCCGCCGGAGGGAAGGGCTATTCCGGCGAGAACCGCCAGCAGGCGGTGTCGGACATCAGCCGTATGCTGAAGATCATGGCCAAGGAGCTGCAGGTGCCGGTGCTGTGCCTGAGCCAGCTGAGCCGTGCCAACGAGAAGCGGGAGGACAAGCGGCCCATGCTGTCCGACCTCCGCGAATCCGGCGCCATCGAGCAGGACGCGGATATCGTGCTGTTTCTGTACAGGGACGATTACTACAACAGCGATTCGGAAAAGCGCAACGTGGCCGAGTGCATCGTGGCCAAGAACCGCCACGGCGAGACGGGCAAGGTGGAGCTGCGGTGGATGCCGGAGTATACCGCCTTCGGTACGCTGGAGAACCGCTACGACGATGAGGAGTGAGCCATGGATCTGACGCCGTGGATGGAGCGCTGGCACATGCTGCCCCAACAGGGCGGCATCGTGCTGTGCGGTGTGTCCGGCGGACGGGACTCCATCTGTCTGCTGGACTATCTGCATAGGCTGGGACAGCGGCGGGGCTTTACGGCGGCGGCGGGACATCTGAACCACCTGATGCGGCCCACCGCCCAGCGGGACGAGGACTTCGTCCGGGCCTTCTGCGCGGAGCGTGGCATCCCGTTCTACACGGAGAAGGCTGATGTGTACGGCCTGTGCGGCACATGGGGCCTGACGGTGGAGGAGACGGGACGCCGGGCGCGGTACGACTTCCTGCGGCGGACGGCGGCGGCCGTCGGCGCGGAGAGGATCGCCACGGCACACCACCGGGACGATCTGGCGGAGACGGTGCTTTTGCAGCTGCTGCGGGGCACCGGGCCCCAGGGGCTTACCGGCATCCCGCCGGTACGGGACGGGATCATCCGGCCGCTGCTGGACACGCCCCGGCGGGACATTGAACAGTATATCGAGGAAAACGGGCTGGCCTACGTCACCGACGAGACGAACGGCGACCTGCATTACGCCCGAAACCGGCTGCGGCTGGAGGTATGGCCCATGCTGGAGGGTATCAACCCGGAGGCGGCGGCCCACATTGCCCGGACGGCGGACATCCTGCGGCGGGAAAACGCCTATCTGGATGAGCTGGCGGCGGCGCGGCTGCCCGAGGCGGGGCGCGCCGTGGACTGCGGCGCGCTGCTGGCGGCCCCGGATGCGCTGCGGCCCCGGATGCTGCGGCTGCTGCTGGAGCGGCTGGGCACGGGCCGGAAGGACGTGGGCGCCGTCCATCTGGCGGCGCTGGAGCGGCTGGCCGCCGGGGAGGGCGTGCTGGCGCTGCCCGGCGGCGCGGAGGCGGTGTGCCGGGACGGCGTGCTGACGCTGCGGCCGGCGGCGGCCCCGCCGGAGGAGACGGTGCTGCGGGAGGGAGAGAACCCCTTCGGCGGCGGCTGGATCCTGGTGAGCCGGACGCCCATGGAGGGCGGGCTGGCGCTGCGCTGCGGCCCGGGACAGGTGCTGACCGCCCGGCGCTGGCGGCGGGACGACCGGCTGGCGCTGGCGGAGAGCCGCGGGGCGCGGAGCGTCAAGCGGCTGCTGGCCGAGCGGGGCGTGACCCCGGAGAAGCGGGAGACGATCCCGGTGCTCTGCGTGGACGGCGCGGCTGCCGCCGTGTGGGGCGTGGGCACAGACAGGAGCTTCCTGCCGGAGGTATCCGGCGAGAACATATATTATATTATAATGGGAGAAAACTAACGGAGGATACAACGTATGGCAAAGAGTAATATGGATCAGGACATCCTGAAGATCCTGCTGTCCGAGGAGGAGATCAAGGCCCGTGTGCAGGAGATGGGCGACGAGCTGTATGACGCATTTCAGGACAAGAACCCCATGTTTGTGGGTGTGCTGAACGGCTGCTTCATCTTCATGGCGGATCTGGTGCGGGCCGCCCAGCTCAAGAGCGAGCTGGAGTTCATCGGTGTGTCCTCCTACAAGAACAGCACCAAGTCCTCCGGCGTGGTGCAGATCACCCGCGACCTGCAGCGGGACATCAGCGGCCGGAACATCATCATCGTGGAGGATATCCTGGACTCCGGCAATACGCTGGCGTTCCTGAAAAACTACCTGATGACCAAGGGCGCGGCGTCCATCACCATCGCCACGCTGCTGGATAAGCCCGCCCGACGGGAGAAGCCCATCAAGGCCGACTACGTCGGTTTCGTGGTGCCCGACGAGTTCGTGGTGGGCTACGGGCTGGACTACGCCCAGCAGTACCGCAACATGCCCTACATCGGTGTGCTGAAGCCGGAGGTATACAGCAAGTAATAATGTGCGCGGGATATACAAATCGTATCGTGCAGTGGGAAGAAAACAGGAGGCAGGACGAGCATGGAAAAGAAGGGCGGCAAGCGATTGGCGCGTAAGGAGGACAGCGGACGGCGGGAGATGCCGGACGTGAAGCCGGCGGCGGACAGTCTGCCGGACAGCGTACCGGAGACGGCACCGCTCCCGGCGGAGAAAGCGGCGGAGACGGCTCCGGCGGAGAGGACGCCGGAGGGGGACACGGCCCCGGAGGTGATGCCGCCGGTGAGCCGGGCGAGACGCCTCTGGAACGACTACGGCTATCTGCTGGTGACGGTGGCGGTGGTGTTCCTGCTGTTCCGGGTGGTGCTGCAGCTGTCCTATGTGCCCACCGGCTCCATGGAGACGACTATCCCCACCAAGTCGCTGCTCATCGGCTTCCGGCTGCCCTATGTGGTCAGCGACCCGGTGCCGGTGCGGGGCAATATCGTCACGTTCTGGAGCGACGAGGAGCAGACCGTGCTGGTGAAGCGGGTCATCGGCCTGCCGGGGGACACGGTGTCCTTCAAGGGCGGCTTCGTGTATATCAACGGGGAGAAGCTGAACGAGGACTATCTGCCGGTCAGCGGCATCACCACCAGCGAGACGGAGTCGTTTGAGGTGCCGGAGGGCTGCATCTTTGTGATGGGCGACAACCGCACCGGCTCCTATGACAGCCGCCGGCTGAAGGATCCGTACATCCCGGTGGAGGAGATACAGGCACAGGTGCTGGTGGCCATCTCCATCGGTGCGGCACAGAGCTGGCAGGGTGTCCACTGGATCGCGTAAGGGGGAGAGGAATTGGAGAGAAAACGGTTTGGCGTCACCGGGCTGCTGCTGGTCGTCCTGGTGGTGATATTCGTGGGGCACATGGCCGGAAACATGCGGCGCTCCGGCGATATCCCGTACAGCCAGATGCGGGCGCTGTTCACGGAGGAGAAGGTGCAGTCCTTTGCCATCGACAACGAGCGGCTCACCGCCGCCCTGCGGGACGGCACCACTGCTACCTGTGAGCTGTACAGCTTTGACGCTTTTTATGAGGATCTCAACGATCTGGTGGTGGCGCAGAGCGAGGCCGGTATCATCGAGGCCTACGACTACCACGCGGATCATTCCACCAACTGGGTGCAGGTGCTGCTGCCCTATGTGCTGGGCGCGCTGGCCTTCATCCTGCTGCTGAACTTCATGAACCGCATGGCGGGCGGCGGTCCGGCGGCCAACGACAAGATGGCCCGCTTCGGCGAGGCCCGTACCCAGAGCCTGCCCACGGGCAGCAAAAAGGTGACGTTTCAGGATGTGGCCGGGGCCGACGAGGAGAAGGAGGAGCTGGAGGAGATCGTCCAGTTCCTGCGCGAGCCGGAGAAGTACACGGCGCTGGGCGCACATATCCCCAAGGGCGTGCTGCTGGTGGGGCCTCCGGGCACCGGCAAGACCCTGCTGGCCAAGGCCGTGGCAGGGGAGGCGGACGTGGCGTATCTGTCCATCTCCGGCTCCGATTTTGTGGAGATGTATGTGGGCGTGGGCGCCAGCCGCGTCCGCGACCTGTTTGAGCAGGCCAAGAAGCAGGCGCCGGCCATCGTGTTCATCGACGAGATCGACGCGGTGGGCCGTCAGCGCGGCAGCGGTCTGGGCGGCGGGCACGATGAGCGGGAGCAGACGCTGAACCAGCTTCTGGTGGAGATGGACGGCTTTGCCGTCAACGAGGGCGTGGTGGTGCTGGCCGCCACCAACCGCGTGGACATCCTCGACCCAGCGCTGCTGCGGCCGGGACGGTTTGACCGGCAGGTGTATGTGGGACTGCCCGACATCAAGGGCCGGGAGGACATCCTGAGGATCCACGCACGGGGCAAGCCGCTGGCGGAGGATGTCGATCTGGGCCGCGTGGCCCGCAGCACGGCGGGCTTTACCGGCGCCGATCTGGAGAATCTGCTGAACGAGGCGGCGCTGCTGGCCGGACGGCAGGATCAGAGGTTCATCACCGAGGACGCGATCCACGAGGCGGTCATCAAGGTCATCGCAGGCCCGGAAAAGCGCAGCCGCGTCATTCCGGAGATCGAGCGAAGGCTGACGGCCTACCACGAGGCGGGCCACGCCGTGGTCATCCACGCCCTGCCCGACCACGATCCGGTGCACCAGATCACCATTGTGCCGCGGGGACAGGCGGGGGGCATGACCATCTTCCTGCCGGAGGAGGATCGCTCCTACCGCTCCAAGGCGTATATGACGCAGCAGATCGTGTCGCTGCTGGGCGGCCGGGCCGCCGAGGAGATGACGCTGGGCGACATCTCCACCGGGGCCTCCAGCGACATCCAGCGGGCTACCGCCATCGCACGGAAGATGGTGGGCACCTACGGCATGTCGGAGAAGCTGGGGAACGTGGCCTTCGACGCCGGTACCGACGAGGTGTTCATCGGCAAGTCCATGGGCCACACCCGGCCCTACTCGGAGAAAACGGCGGCGGAGATGGACGAGGAGATCCGGGCCATCATCGACAGCGCCTACGAGCGGTGCAGGGCGATCCTGACGGCGTACCGGCCCCAGCTGGTGGCCGTGGCGGAGTATCTGCTGGCGCACGAAACCATGGACGCGGAAACGTTCGAGAGCTACTTTACCGGAGACGGTGCGGCCAAGGATGCGAATACGTGAGAAAAACAGGCCCCGCGGCAGCGCCGCGGGGCCTGTTTTGTGTATTTGGTGGGGAAGAAGCTGTAGGAAAGGCGAAAAGCGGCGGCTGCACTTGGGCAAAATGACGAAAGACGTGTCTACAGGAGAAAGACATATGTCGGGAATGTGGGTGGGGGAACGGCGGGGTGTGTGCGTGACGGGGGGACAAAACAAGCGGAAAAGCGGCGGAAAGTGGGTGCTGTGCGGGAAATGCGGCACGATTTTTCGGAGTAACTCACTATTGTAATTGCAGGGCTGTTCCGATAGAATGTGAACATTCTATGGAGCGCCTGTTTGGGAGGGCGTTCCGGAGAAAGCTTAGGAGGAAAAATAAAATGAAGAAGTTTTTTGCGATGCTTCTGGCGCTGGTCATGGCGCTGAGCCTGGTCGCCTGCGGTGAGCAGGGCGGTCAGCAGGGCGGCGATGACAGCGACCAGCCTGCCGGTAACGATGCCCCCGTGGCCTATGTGCTGGCGGAGAAAGGCGATACATATTCTCTGGGTCTGGCCAGCAACTTCCAGACCGCTTTCGAGAAGCTGGGCGGTACGGTGGTGATGGAGACCTTCCCCACCAATACCACCAACTTCTCCGACTACCTGCAGAAGGCCATCGACAAGGGCGCTGACGTGATCTTCGCCCCCAACTCCATTACCGTGGCCTCCAGCCTGCTGCCTCAGGCCAACGACCTGGGCGTGGAGTGCCCCATCATGGCCGGCGACACCTGGGAGTCCTCCGTCATTCTGGACGGTATGGCCAACACCGGGCTGGACGTGTACTGCTCCACCTTCTTTGACGAGAGCGACTCCAGCTCCACCGCTGCCGCCGACTTCGTCAACGGCTTCAAGGCGTGGCTGAACGCCAACCCCGATGCCCTCAACGATAACGGCGGCAACGACATCGTGGCAGCCGTCTCCGCACTGGGCTACGACGCCTACAACGTGGCTGTGGCCGCTATTCGTGCCGCTGCCGAGGCCAAGGGCGCTGACATGACCTCCGTGGACGTGGCCGCCGCCCTGTGGACGCTGACCTACGAGAATGCCGTCACCGGCCAGATCCAGTTCAACGCCACCGGCGACGCCATTAAGAACTGCGCCTACATCAAGAAGGCCGCTGCCGACGGCTCCAAGTTCGAGTTCGTCAAGACCCAGGAGGTCGAGAACAGCGACGTGCAGGCCACCGGCTTTGACTACGGCGATGCCACCGGCGTGAAGCTGGACACCGCCAACCACAAGATCGTCATCGGCGTGTATGAGCCTCTGACCGGCAACAACGGCGGCGGCGGCAAGCAGGAGGTGCTGGGCATGAAATATGCCAACTCCCTGGACAACAAGATCGAGATCGCCGGTGAGGAGTACACCGTGGAGCTGTACGTCTCCGATAACGGCTCTCTGGAGGAGAACGCCGTGTCCGCAGCTTCCGCCATCGTGTCCTCCGGCGCCCTGATCTCTCTGGGCTCCTACGGCTCCGGCGTGTCCATCGCGGCGGCTGACACCTTCGCGGAGGCGCAGATCCCCGCCATCGGCGTGTCCTGCACCAATGCGTCCGTCACCGATGGCCACGACTGGTACTTCCGCATCTGCTTCCTGGATCCGTTCCAGGGCTCCGTCATGGCCCAGTTCGCATGGGACATGGTGGCAGGCGCGTAACATCCTGACTTCATCCGCAGAAGTACGGTGGTTCGCACCACCGTACTTCTCGGCTTGTCAAAAAAAGTCCCGCCGGGCTTTTTTTGACAAGCTGAGTGCCGGGGAACAAAAAGTGGAGACGGTATCCTATTTTGCCATTCCGGGCGCTGCGGCAGGCGACTGAACACGAAAGGGAACCCTGACGGTTCCCTTTCACATTATCCCGCCGGGACTTGCGGCGGGTCTTTCGAAAGACGGTTCTTTCGGTTTGAGAGGTGACATACATGAATCTGACTCCCTACCTGATCCGAGGGCTGGCGACGGGCGGACAGTTCGCGCTGGTGGCCATCGGATACACCATGGTATACGGCATCCTGAAGCTCATCAACTTCGCCCACGGCGACCTGTTCATGCTGTCGGGCATTATGATGATCTATCTGGCGGCCGCCTTCCCCACTATGCCCATGTGGGTAACGATCCTGCTCATGATCGCCCTGACGGTGTTCGTGGGCTTCGCCATCGAAAAGTGCGCCTATTCCCCGCTGCGCACCGCGCCCCGCATGTCCGTGATGATCTCCGCCATCGGCGTCAGCTATCTGCTGCAGAACCTGGTGTGCTACATCACCGGCGGACTTGCCAAGCAATTCCCGGAGATCCCCCTGATCAGCCAGAGCGTCCGGGTCTTCGGCGTCAAGGACAAGCTGGCGGTGTTCATCTCCCCGCTGGTGGCGGTGATACTGATGGTGGTGCTGGTGCTCATCATCAACCACACCAAGTTCGGCATGTCCATGCGGGCCGTGTCCAAGGACTTTGAGACGGCGCAGCTCATGGGCGTGAAGATCAACCGCGTCATTTCCATGACGTTCATCATCGGCTCGTTCCTGGCAGCGGTGGGCGCGCTGCTGTATTTCGCCAAGAACACCGGCATCAACCATATGGCCGGCTCCACCCCCGGCATCAAGGCGTTTATCGCCGCCGTGGTGGGCGGCATCGGCTCCGTACCCGGCGCTGTGGTGGGCGCGCTGCTCATCGGCGTGGTGGAGAGCCTTGCCAAGGCCTTCGGGCTGGCGGATTTCAGCGACGTGATCTCCTTTGCGCTGCTGATCATCATTCTGGTCATCAAGCCCACGGGCCTCTTCGGAGAGAAAACGACGGAGAAGGTGTGAGACGATGAAAACGACATTCTGGGAGAAAAACAAGCGCACCCTCTGCAACCTGATCCTGGTGGCGGTGCTGGTGGTGCTGGTGGGCTGCGTGGATGCCTTCGCGCCGTCCTCGTCCATGTGGTTCCCGGTGCTGCGCAAGGTGTGTACCTTTGCGCTGGCGGCGGTGGCCATGAACCTGCTCAACGGCTTTACCGGCCTGTTTTCGCTGGGTCAGGCGGGCTTCATGCTGCTGGGCGCTTATGCCTACGCGATCCTGACCATCCCGGTGGAGCTGCGGGGCACCGTGTTCCGCAACTACGGCGACAGTCTGGTGCAGTTCCAGATGCCGCTGGTGCTGGCGCTGCTGGTGGCCGGTGTGGTGGCCGCGTTCTTCGCGTTCCTCATCGGTCTGCCGGTGCTGCGGCTGAAGAGCGACTATCTGGCCATCGCCACGCTGGGCTTCGCGGAGATCGTCCGAGGGCTGGTGCAGCTGAGCCAGTTCGGCCCGCTGACCAACGGCCCCGACCCGCTGAACAACTTCACCGCGCCGAAGAACGTGATGCCCTACGCCGCCATCGCCGGTGTGTGCATCCTGCTGATCGTGCTGCTCATCAACTCCACCTACGGCCGGGCGTTCAAGGCCATCCGGGACGATGAGATCGCCGCCGAGGCCATGGGTATCAATCTGGCACGGCACAAGATGATCTCCTTCGTGGTCAGCTCCTTCTTCTGCGGCGTGGCCGGCGCCATGCTGGCCATGTGCAACACGTCCGTGTCCTCCGTGTCCTTTACCACCAGCATGACGTACCAGATCCTGCTGGTGGTGGTGGTAGGCGGCATCGGCTCCGTGTCCGGCTCCATCATTGCGGCGTTCATCTACTACGCCAGCAGCGAGTGGTGGCTCCGATTCCTCGACCTGGAGACGTACACCGCGGCGGGCACCCGTATCCCCCTGCTGGGCTACGGCTTCCGCATGGTGGTATTCTCCGTGCTTATCATGATCGTGGTGCTGTTCTTCCGCAAGGGCATCATGGGCACACGCGAGGTATCCGTATACGACGATGTCCGGGCGGCGGGACGGTTTTTCAGGAAGCTGTTCGGCGGTAAAGCGGCGAAAGGCGGTGCGGCATAATGGCGGAAATGAAGAATGTGCTCCGGGTGGAGCATGTGACCATGCAGTTCGGCGGCGTGGTGGCCGTGGACGATCTGAGCATGGAGGTCAACGAGGGCGAGATCGTGGCGCTGATCGGGCCTAACGGCGCGGGCAAGACCACGGCGTTCAACGTTATCACCGGCGTGTACGCCCCCACCAACGGGCAGGTGCTGTTCAACGGGAAAAGAGTGGTGGAGAACCATCCCAAGGGCAAGCTGCGCCGCCAGTACAAGGGCAAGCACATGGGCGAATACAAGGCCGTGCTGGAGCCTACGCCGGATAAGCTGACGAAGATGGGCATGGCCCGCACGTTCCAGAATATCCGGCTGTGGAAGTCCATGACCGTGTTCGACAACGTGCTGATCGCCAAGCACCTGCGCCGCAGCAGCAATATGTTCACCGCCATGTTCCGGCTCAACGCCCGGGAGGAGGCGCGGCAGCGCGCCGAGGTGCTGGAGCTGCTGCGCGTGGTGGGGCTGGAGGATGTGAAGGACGAGCTGGCCACCAGCCTGCCCTACGGCAAGCAGCGGCGGCTGGAGATCGCCCGGGCGCTGGCCACCGACCCCACGCTGCTGCTGCTGGACGAGCCGGCGGCGGGCATGAACCCGCAGGAGACGCTGGAGCTGGCGGAGTTCATCCGGGAGATCCGGGAGAAGTTCCGCAAGACGGTGCTGCTCATCGAGCACCACATGGATCTGGTCATGGACATCGCAGACCGCATCTATGTGCTGGACTTCGGCGAGCTTATCGCACAGGGCACGCCGGCGGAGATCCAAAACAACGAGCGCGTCATCGACGCTTATCTGGGGGTGGCAGAAGATGCTGAAGATTGAAGACCTGCATGTTTCCTACGGCGGTATCCGCGCGCTGCGGGGCATCAGTCTGGAGGTGCCCGACGGTAAGATCGTGACGCTGATCGGCGCCAACGGCGCGGGCAAGTCCACCACGCTGCGCACCATCTCCGGTCTGGTGAAGGCCGAGAGCGGCTCCATCACCTACGACGGCAGGGAGCTGCTGGGCATGCCCATCAACCGGATCCTGGAGCAGGGCATCGCCCAGTCCCCGGAGGGACGGCGGGTGTTCCCCAACCTGACGGTGCTGGAGAATCTGAAGATCGGCGCGTACCTCCGCAAGGACAAGGACGGCATCGAGAAGGACATCAAGTGGGTCTATGAGCTGTTCCCCCGGCTGGAGGAGCGGCACTGGCAGCAGGCGGGGACGCTGTCCGGCGGCGAGCAGCAGATGCTGGCCGTGGGCCGGGCTTTGATGAGCCGCCCCAAGCTGCTGATGATGGATGAGCCGTCGCTGGGTCTGGCGCCGCTGGTGGTGCAGGGCATCTTCGACATCATCCGCACCATCAATCAGCAGGGCGTGACGGTGCTGCTCATCGAGCAGAACGCCAACATGGCCCTGAAGGTGGCGGACTACGCCTATGTGCTGGAGACGGGGTGCATCACCAAGTCCGGCACCGGCGCGGAGCTGCTGGCGGACGAGTCCATCAAGGAAGCCTATCTGGGCAAGAAAAAGAAGTGAAAAGACGCAAAAACAGCCCCCGGCAGAGCCGGGGGCTGTTTTTGCGTCTTTTCGTTTTGCGTCTCGCGGTCAGGGAGTCGTCTGAAAGTAGGCGCGGGTCTGGGCGATGTTCTGCTGGATCTGCTGACGCAGATCTTCCAGCGAGGCGAATTTCCGCTCCCCCCGCAGGCGGCGGCAGAAGTCCAGACGGACGGTCTGGCCGTACAGGTCGCCGTCGAAGTCCAGCAGAAATGTCTCTACGGAGACGGCGTTGCTGTCGGACACCGTGGGGCGGGTGCCCACATTGGTGACGCCGGCGAAGCTGCGGCCGTCCGGCAGGTGGACGCGGGTGATATACACGCCGTAGGCCGGTACCAGCACATGGGGCGGCATGGTCAGGTTCACCGTGGGGATGCCGATGGTGCGGCCAAGGCGCTGGCCGTGCTCCACCGTGCGGCTGAGGCAGTGGCGGTGGCCCAAAAACTCCGCCGCCCGCTCCACATCGCCCGCCTCCACCAGTGTGCGGATGTAGGTGGAGCTGACGGTGATGCCGTCGTGTACCACCTCCGGGATGATGTCGCAGCCCAGTCCCAGCTGGGCGCATTTTTCTTGCAGAAGCTGGGCGTTTCCGGCGTTTTTATGGCCGAAGCGGTGGTCGTGGCCCGCCACAAGGTGTACCGCGCCGTAGCGCTTGACCAGCACCTCCGTGACGAAGTCCTCCCACGACATGGTCATCATATCACGGTCGAAGGGGGCCAGAATGATCCGGTCGATGCCGTAGAGCCGGCGGATCAGGCCCTGCCTGTCCTCCGCCGAGTTGATGAGGTACACCGGCTGGCCGGTGACGACCTCCTTGGGCGGGCGGTCGAAGGTAAAGACGGCAGGCACCGCGCCCAGCTCACGGGCACGCTCCGCCGTTTTTTGCAGCAGGGCTCCGTGGCCCCGGTGTACGCCGTCGAAAAAGCCGAGGGCTATCACAGTTCGTTCCAAGGTGTTCACGCTCCGAAAAAGTTTTTCAGGGATGTCAGGGCGCCCCCTTCCGCCCGGCTCAGGCACAGAAACGCGCCGTCCGCGCCGTAGACGCGGTACAGGCCGTCGGGCACATCCATCGTCAGGGGGTTGCCGCAGCGGCAGCGCCGCTCCGCCTCCGGCGAGGGGACGGTGCAGGCGGGGTATTGGCGGAACAGAGAGTCGGTGGGGGCCAGCAGCGTCTCGCCGCGGGCCTGCACGTCCTCAACGGTATGGCAGTCCGCCAGCGTGAAGCCGGCGGCCATGGTGCGCCGCAGGGAGCTCATGCAGCCGCCGCAGCCCAGCGCCTGTCCGATGTCGTGGCACAGCGTTCGGACGTAGGTGCCCTTGGAGCAGAGGATCCGCAGCAGCCAGTCGCCGCACTCGTCCTGCCCCAGCAGCTCCAGCTCGCGGATGGTCACGGGGCGGGTGGGGCGCTCCACCTCCCGGCCCTGACGGGCCAGCTGGTACAGCTTCTGTCCGTTGATCTTGATGGCGGAGTACATGGGCGGCACCTGCATCAGCTCCCCGGTGAAGCGGGGCAGGAGCTCCTCCAGCTGCTGCCGGGTCACGGAGACGGGGCAGCGCGTCAGCACGTCGCCGGAGGTGTCCTGCGTGTTGGTGGTGCAGCCCAGACGCAGACCGGCCACATACTCCTTGTCGCCGGATTCGGCAAAGGACACGGCGCGGGTGGCCTGTCCCACGAACACCGGCAGCACACCGGTGGCCATGGGGTCCAGCGTACCGGCGTGACCCACTTTTTTCGTTTTCAGGATGCCCCGCAGCTTACCGCACACGTCCATGCTCGTCCAGCCGGCGGGCTTGTCGATGATGATGATGCCGTTTGCCATCAGCCCGTGACCTCCTGATAGGCCCGGAGCACGGCGTCGCGCACCTCGTCCATGGCGCCGTTGACCGTGGCGCCGGCGGCGGCCCTGTGCCCGCCGCCGCCCAGCTTCTGGCAGACGGCGCTGGCGTCCACGCGGGGCCCGGTGCGCAGGGAGATCTTGATGACGCCGGGACGCAGCTCCCGCAGGGTCACGCCGCAGTCCGTGCCCTCCACCAGCGCGGCAAGGGAGCTGAGCTCCTCAATGTCCGCTTCCGTGGCGTGCAGCTCCCGGCACAGGGACAGGGGGATGGTCATGACCACCACCCGGTCGCGGTCGTAGAGGGCCATGTCCGCCGCCATGCGGGATTCCATGGCCAGACGGGTCTTGCTCTTGGTGCGGAACAGCACCTTGTTCACCGGGCCCACGTCGATGCCGGTGTCCAGCAGGGCGGCGGCGATGCGGTGCGTCCGGGCGGTGGTGTTGGTGTAGACGAAGCAGCCGGTGTCCGTGGACACGGCCACATACAGCGGCAGGGCGATATCCGGCGTCACCGCCGTCAGCCGGCGGATGATGTCGTAGACGATCTCGCCGCAGGCGGCGGCGTCCGCGTCCAGACGGGTGTTGGCGGCAAAGAAGCCGTGGGAGCCGTGGTGGTCGATGGCCAGCCCGACGTGCTGCCCGTAGGCCGCCGCGTTGTCCGGCAGCAGGTTCAGCGCCGCGATGTCCACGGAGACGACGTGGGCGGGGGCGAAGCCCTCCGGCGCCCAGTAGGGGGCGGCGTAGGACTCGTAGGTGGGGGTGATGCCGGAATTGGGCAGCAGATAGGCCGTTTTGCCCATGTCCCGCAGGGCGCGGCACAGGGCGGCGGCGCTGCCCACCGTGTCACCGTCGGGCCGCACATGGGTCAGCAGCAGCACATCGTCCATCCCGCGCAGGAGCGCCGCCGTCTCCTGTACGGTCAGCATGCGTCCGCTCATTCCCGCTCCTCCGGCAGGACGATGTCCGCGTTGGCGGGGTTGGCGGGCTTTACATGGTTCAGAAGCTCCAGAATATGAGCCCCGTGGGCGATGGAGTCGTCCATGATGAATTGCAGCTCCGGCGTGTAGCGCAGATCCACCTTCTGCCCCAGCTCGTGGCGCAGGTAGCCGGAGGCGGACTTCAGGCCCTTCATCAGGCCCTTTTCGTCCTGACAGTTCAGGGCGCTGATATAGACCCGTGCGTACCGCAGGTCGCTGGTGGTGTCCACATGGGTGATGGTCAGCATGCTCTCCGTCACGCGGGGGTCCTTCACGGTGCGCAGCAGGCCGGCCAGCGCCTCGCGGATGGCCTCGTTGATGCGGCCGATGCGATTAGATGCCATAGTATCGCTCCTTTCAAAAACAGGGGGTGGGCGTCTGCCCACCCCCTCGTCGTGTTACACCTGGATCTGCTCCATGGTGAAGGCCTCCACCACGTCGCCTTCCTTGATGTCGTTGAACTTCTCGATGCTCAGGCCGCACTCGTAGCCGGAGGGGACTTCCTTGACGGAGTCCTTGAACCGCTGGAGGGAGGCCAGCACGCCCTCGTGCACCACGATGCCGTCCCGCACCAGACGCACCTGGCAGTCCTTGCGCTGCAGCTTGCCGTCCTGCACATAGCAGCCTGCCACGGTGCCCACGCCGGAGACCTTGTAGGTCTGGCGCACCTCGGCGTGGCCCAGCAGCACCTCCCGGAACTTGGGGGCCAGCATGCCCTTCATGGCGGCTTCGATCTCGTTGATGGCATCGTAGATCACGCGGTACATCCGCATGTCCACGTTGGCGCGGGCGGCGCTGTCCCGGGCGGCGGCGTCGGGGCGGACGTTGAAGCCCACGATGATGGCCTGCGACGTGGAGGCCAGCATCACGTCGGACTCGTTGATGGCGCCGACACCGCCGTGGATGACGCGGACGCGTACCTCCTCGTTGCTCAGCTTCTCCAGAGAGGCCGTCACGGCCTCCACACTGCCCTGCACGTCGGCCTTGACAATGAGGTTCAGATTCTTCATCTCGCCGGCCTGGATCTGGCTGAACAGATCCTCCAGCGATACCTTGGTGACAGGGGCGTTGGCCTTGGCCTTCTCCTCGGCCTTGCGCTGCTCCACCAGCTCGCGGGCCAGCTTTTCATCGGCCACGGCGTTGAAGGTGGCGCCGGCGGAGGGGGCCTCGCTGAGGCCGGTGATCTCCACGGGGACGCTGGGCCCGGCGTCGGTGATGCGCTGGCCCTTGTCGCTGACCATGGCGCGGACGCGGCCCACGGAGGTGCCCGCGATGATGATATCGCCCTGATGGAGGGTGCCGTTCTGCACCAGCAGCGTGGCCACGGGGCCGCGGCCCTTGTCCAGACGGGCCTCGATGACCGTGCCCTGCGCGGCGCGGTTGGGGTTGGCCTTCAGCTCGCCCACCTCGGCGGTGAGGGTCAGCATCTCCAGCAGGTTCTCAATGCCCATGCCGGTCTTGGCGGAGATGGGGCACACAATGGTGTCGCCTCCCCACTCCTCGCACACCAGCCCGTACTCGGTGAGCTGCTGCTTGATGCGATCGGGGTTGGCTTCGGGCTTATCCATCTTGTTGATGGCCACGATGATGGGGATGCCGGCGGCCTTGGCGTGGTTGATGGACTCCACAGTCTGGGGCATAATGCCGTCCTCGGCGGCCACCACCAGAATGGCGATGTCCGTCACCATGGCGCCGCGGGCGCGCATGGAGGTAAAGGCCTCATGGCCCGGGGTGTCCAGGAACGTGATGGGCTTGCCGTGGATCTCCACCTGATAGGCGCCGATGTGCTGGGTGATGCCGCCGGCTTCACCGGAGGCCACATGGGCGTTGCGGATATAGTCCAGCAGGCTGGTCTTGCCGTGGTCGACGTGGCCCATGACCACCACCACGGGGGCGCGGGGCACCAGATCCTCGTCCTTGTCCTGACGGTCGTCGATCAGGCGATCCTCGATGGTGACGACGACCTCCTTCTCCACCTTGCAGCCCAGCTCCTCGGCGATAATGGCGGCGGTGTCGAAATCGATCATCTGGCTCAGAGAGGCCATGACGCCGTTCTTCATCAGGCACTTGACCACCTCCGCGCCGGTCTTTTTCATGCGGCTGGCCAACTCGCCCACGGAGATCTCGTCGGGGATCTGCACAGTAACGGGGGTCTTCTTGATGACCTCCAGACGCAGCTTGCGGAGACGGTCGGCCTCCTCCTGCTTGCGCTTGCTGCTGGCGAAGTTGTTGTCGCGGCGCTTGTTATTGCGGAATTTCTCCTTGCCCTGCGGGGCCTGCTGCTCCCGGCGGCTGCCGTGGCCCCGGGCGTCCGCCATGTCCTGCAGCTTCTCGTCGTACTTGTCCAGATTCACGTTGGTGGCCTTGCGGGTATCCACCACCTGCTTCTGGGGCACGCGGGACATGGGCTGCTTCGCCGGTTCGGCGGCCTTCTCCGGGGCCTTACCGGCGGGCGCGGCGTTCTGGACGGGCTTGCTGCCGCCCTGCTGAGGTGCGGCGGGTTTGGCGCTCTGCCCGTTCTGGGCAGGCTCCGCCTTCTTCTCCGCAGGCTTGGCGCCCTCGGCGAAGATGACCGCGATATTGGAGACCGGGTTGTGCTGGGTCAGATACTCAAAGATGAGGCTGAGCTCCCGGTCTTCCAGCACCTGCATATGATTCTTGGGCGTTTCGGCGTATTTGGTCAGGATCTCCGTGATCTCCTTGGTGGAGACTCCAAAATCCTTGGCCACCTCATGCACTCTGTATTTGTTGACGATACTACCCAAATAAAGCCACCTCCATCTTAGTGATCGGCCTGCCCTGCGGCGGGCCGCGAAAAGTTTTGCGTTACTGCTGTCTGGTCTTGCCGGACGGCTTCCGGCTGCCCTTGCCCTTCTTCACCGGCAGGGAGCCGGCGAACCGCCGGTCGGGCGGCTCTGCTCTGCGTTTGGGATGCTCCTGCCGCCGGCGGGCGCTGTTGGGACGCGGGGGACGCTTGGCCGCCGGTCTGGCGGGCGGCGGCGCAGGCTCCGGCCCGGCGGGCTTTTCGGCGTGGGTGCGTTTTTTCCCCTGCCGCAGGTTCTTCTCGTGGCGGAGCTGCTCCTCCTTCCGCTCCCGCGCCCGCCTGGCCTTGACGGCCAGCGTGTCGGCAGCGGGCTGATAGGTCTCACTGTCCAGCGCCGCCAGCTTCCGCACCAGCGACTCGGCAAAGCCGATGTCGGTCACGGCGCACATGGCCACGCTGCCGCGGCCGAGGCTGCGGCCCAGCGCGTCCTTATCCGCGGGCAGCGTCACGCACAGCGTGCTGCCGGTGCGGGCAAAGGACTGGGCGCGCCGCATCGAGGACGGCGCGGCGTCCTGCGCCACGAAGATGACGCGGGCCTTTTTGGCCCGGGCGGCGGCGCCTACCGGCTCCTCGCCCACCTCCACGCGGCCGGCCTTCAGGGCAAGGCCCAGCATGGAGAGAATGTGTTCCGTCATAGGCAGCCCTCCATCTGCGCCTCCAGCGCGTCGTAGACCTCCGGCGGGACGGACGTGTCGAAGGCGCGCTCCAGCGCTTTGCTTTTCCGGGCCTTTTTCAGGCAGGCCGGGTCGGGGCACACATACGCGCCGCGGCCGGACTTTTTGCCGGTGGCGTCCAGCAGGACCTCCCCCTCCGGCGTGCGGACGATGCGCAGCAGCGACTTCTTCTCCTTCATCTCGCGGCAGCCGACACACTGCCGCTGAGGTATTTTCCGGGGCTTCTGCATCTCTGCCGCTCCTTTCTGATTTACTCGCCGGTGTAGCTGGCGGGCTTGATGTCGATCTTGTAGCCGGTGAGCCGGGCGGCCAGACGGGCGTTCTGCCCCTCCTTGCCGATGGCCAGACTCAGCTGATCGTCGGGGACGACCACGCGGCAGCTTTTGCCCTCGGCGGCCAGCTGTACGCTGACCACGTCGGCGGGCGCCAGCGCGGCGGCGATAAACTCGGCGGGGTCCTCGGAGTACTTGATGATGTCGATCTTCTCGCCCCGCAGCTCATCCACGATGGCGTTGACGCGCTGGCCCCGGGGGCCGACGCAGGCGCCGATGGGATCCACGTTCTCGTCGGCAGACCAGACCGCCATCTTCGTGCGGTTGCCCGCCTCGCGGGCGATGGAGCGGATCTCCACCGTGCCGTCGTAGATCTCGGGCACCTCCAGCTCGAACAGGCGCTTGACAAGGCCGGGGTGGGTGCGGGAGATCAGCACCTGCGGGCCGCGGGTGGAACGGCGTACCTCCACCAGATATACCTTGACCATCTGGCCCTCCCGCAGCTCCTCGCCGGGTACCTGCTCGTTCATGGTCAGCACCGCCTCGGTGGACTCGGCGCCGGTGCCGATGCGCAGGCTGACGTTGCCCGTCCGGGGGTCGATGCGGCTGACGGTGCCGGTAAGGATCTCGTGCTGCTTGCTGTTGAACTCATCGTAGATCATGCCGTGCTCGGCCTCGCGCAGGCCCTGAATAATGACCTGCTTGCCGTTGCCGGCGGCGATGCGGCCGAACTCCACGCTCTCCACGGGGATATTGACGATGCCGCCCAGCTCGTTCTTGGCGGACAGGCGCTTCGCCTCCTCCAGAGAGATCTGGGAGCCGGGGTTCTCCACCTCCTCCACGATCTCCTTCTGGACGAACATCTTCAGATCCTTCTTCTCCTCGTCCACGTCCACGATGACGTTCTCCACGCCCTCGTGGTCACGCTTGTAGGCGGTGGTCAGCGCCTGAATGATCTTGCCCATCATAAAGCTCTGGGGAATACCGCGTTCCTTTTCCAGCATGGCCAGCGCGGCGAAGATCTCATCACATTTCATGTTATTTCTCCTTATATTTATCGTCAGACAGTTGTGTCAGAATTCCACGCGCAGGCGCACCAGCGCCACCTCGTTCTTCTCGAACCGCACCGGCTCCGCGCCGCCCATGTCCAGCAGCACCGCGCCGTCCTCGTAGCCCGCCAGCTTACCGGCGAACTCCTTGCGGCCGTCCCGGTTCTGGTAGGTCTTGACCAGCACGGGGCTGCCCATGAAGCGGACAAAGTCGCCGGGACGCTTGAGCTGACGCTCCAGCCCGGCGGAGCCTACCTCGAACACATAGCTGCTCTCGATGGGGTCGGCCTCGTCCAGCAGGTCGCTGACCCTCCGGCTGATGGCCTCGCAGTCCAGAATGTCCACGCCGCCGTCCTTATCCAGATACAGCCGCAGGTACCACTGGCCGGCCTCCCGCACATATTCCACGTCCCACAGCTGGCAGCCGTGCTCCCGTACCACCGGCTCGGCCAGCTCCCAGACGACGTCTGTGATCTTTTTCACGGCGCATCCTCCTGCTTTTAACAAATCAAAAATGCCCAACAAAAAGAGCGGACAGTCAAGCCCACTCCCAGTCAATACCTCACTTACACGCGTAGCATACCATAAAAATGCAGGGAACGCAAGTATTTTTCCGCAAAAAGCCGGTCGAAACAGGAGGTTTGGCAAAAAAATCCCGGCGGAGCGGGGCAGCGGCGCCCTGTTCCGCCGGGGGATACGGGCTTACGCCCGTTTTTTCAGCTTTGCCAGCAGACAGGCCAGCAGAAACGCCGCCAGATCGGCCAGCACCACCGTGGCCCCCACGGGGGTGCTCCACAGGTAGGAGCCGGTGAGGCCGGCGCAGAAGCACACCACGCTGACCGCCCCGGCGCACAGCACCACGCCCCGGAAGCTGCGCAGCAGGCGCATGGCCGTCAGGGCGGGAAAGATGACAAGGCTGGAGATGAGCATGGCCCCCATGAGCCGCATGCCCAGCACGATGGTCAGTGCCGTCAGCACCGAGAGGACGGTGTTGTACAGCCCCACCTTCACGCCGGTGGCCCGGGAGAAGCTCTCGTCGAAGGTGATGGCGAACAGCCGGTGGTAAAACAGCACATACAGCGCCAGCACCGCCGCGGAGACCCCAACGGACAGGGCCACGTCCGCCCGATCCAGCGCCAGAATGGAGCCGAACATGAAGCTGTCCACGTCGGTGGTCATGCCGGTGGTCAGGCTGGTGACCACCACGCCGGCGGCCAGCGACGAGGCGCTGACCACGGCGATGGCCGCGTCCGCGCCCATACGGCTTTTCTCCGTCATGCGCAGCAGGCCCAGCGCCGCCAGCACCACCACGGGGATGGACACCGGCAGCGGCGCCCAGCCGCAGGCCAGCGCGATGCTCAGCGCGCCGAAGGATACATGGCTCAGGCCGTCGCCGATCATGGAGTAGCGCTTCAGCACCAGCGGCACGCCCAGCAGCGCCGCGCACAGGGCGATGAGGATGCCCACCACGAAGGCCCGCAGGATAAACGGGTAGGTGAACATATCCAGCAGCAGGCTCATATCCCGTCACCTCCGAACCGCTTGCCATAGGGCGAAGCAAGATAGGACGCCGTGTCGCCGTAGAACCAGCTGCCGTGTCCGGCGTGGAGGATGGCGGTGGCGTAGGGCAGGGCGCTGCGCAGATCGTGGGTCACCATGATGATGGCAAGGCCCTCCTTTTTGTTGAGGTAGTCCAGCGTGCGGTACAGATCCTGAGCGGCGGCGGGGTCAAGGCCCGTCACCGGCTCGTCCAGCACCAGCAGCTCCCCGGCGGCGCACAGCGCCCGGGCCAGCAGCACCCGCTGCTGCTGGCCGCCGGACAGCTCCCGGTAGCAGCGATCCTTCAGCTCCAGGATCCCCAGCTTGCCCATGTGCATCAGGGCGGAGGACTTCTCCCCCGGCGTGTAGAAGAAGCGGCCGCGCTTGCCGCTGAGGAAGCCGCTGCGCACCACCTCCGTCACCGTGGCGGGGAAGTCCTTCTGGGCGCGGGTCTGCTGGGGCAGGTAGCCAATGGCCCCCGCCCGCAGGGAAGCGTCCAGCACGATATCGCCCTTCATGGGGCGCAGCAGCCCCAGCAGGCTTTTCAGCAGCGTGGACTTGCCGGAGCCATTCTCGCCCACGATGCACAGGTAGTCGCCGCTGCGCACCTGAAAGGTCAGCCCCTCCCAGATGGCCTTGCCCTCATAGCCCAGGGACACGTCCCGGCAGTCCAGCAGGACTTTCTTTTCCGTTGTCTGCTCCATCAGGACAACCCCTCTCTCAAAGCGTCGGCGTTGGCCTCCATCAGCTGGAGGTAGGTAACGCCGCTGTCAAATTCGGCGCGGCTCACCGTCTGGCAGGAGTGGAACGTCCGCACCTGCGCACCGGTGGTTTCCGCGATGGCCTGCGCCACCTTCCGGCTGCTGAGCTCAATGGTGTACACCACCGGGATATGCTGCTCGTTCACCAGATCAATGAGGTATTTCAGCGTGGCCAGCGACGGCTCCGTGTCCCCGGCGCAGCCGTGGAACGCGGCCCGGTAGTCCAGCCCGTATGCCCGGCAGAAGTACAGCAGCGGGAACCGGTCGCCGAACACCAGCAGCCTCCGGGAGGCGCCGGCGACGATATCGCGGAAGATTTCGTCCAGCGCGGCCAGCCGGGTCAGATAATCGTCCAGCCGGACGCGATAGCCCTCGGCGTTGGCGGGGTCGGCTTCGCACAGGGCGTCCGCAATGACGCGGCACAGGGTCATGGCCGTCACCGGCGATGTCCAGATATGCTCGTCGTATCCGATATCCTCGTCATGGTCATCGTGGTCATGGCCATCGTGGTCATGGTCATCGTGGTCATGGTCGTGGCCGTGGGCGGCCTGCATGCCCTCGGCGTACTCCTCCTCGTACAGCTCCGCCGCGTCCATCATGGACAGGACGCAGGGAATATCCGCCCCGGCGGCGTCCAGAATGTCGTCCACCCACTGCTCGCTCTCGCCGCCGTTATAGAGGAACACATCCGCTTCGCTGATGCGGATCACGTCCCGGGGCGTGGGCTCGAAGCTGTGCGTCTCCCGGCCGGCGGGCACCAGCAGCGTCACGTCCACGGCGTCGCCGCCGATCTGGCGGACGAAGTCGTAGTAGGGGAACAGGGTGCAGACCACCCGCAGCCGGCCGTCCTCCGGCGGGGCCTCCCGCCCGCAGGCGGTCAGCGACGCCGCCAGCGCCAGCGCCAGCAGGCCCGTCAGCAGCCGCTTCATTCCACCGCCTCCCGGCAGCGGCGGCACAGCCCGTAGAACAGCGTGCGGTGGGCGTCGATGGCGAAGCCGTGCTCCTCCTCCAGATGGCGGTACAGCGGCGCAAGGCGGGAGCAGTCCACATGCTGCACCGTACCGCACTTTTCGCATTTCAGCAGGAAGCAGTCCCGGCCGGAGGCGGCACAGGTGCAGAACTGGTACTTCGCGCCGGTATCCGTCACCAGCTTGTGGACTTTGCCCGCCTTCTCCAGCCGCTCCAGCTGGCGGTACACGGTGGTCAGGCCCACCGCCTCCCCCTGCCGGTGCAGCAGCTCCGTCAGCTCCGTCGCGCCCACGCCGTCGGCACAGCCGCGGATGCAGGCCAGCACCGCCTGCTGCTGTTTCGTCATGTATGCCATAGGACGCCCTCCTAAATCTGAAAATGAAAACCGTTTTCAAATTATAGCCGAAATTATTTGTTTGTCAACTATCTTTTTTCCGCCGCGTATGGTACAATGGGGACGCCGTCACCCGTGAGGGCCGATACGCCGGCGGGCGTGTCGTTCCGCGCTTCCCCAAAAAGAGATACGGGAGGATACCAGCATGCAGCACGAGATCACCCACAGCGCACCGCTGCTCAACGACAAGGGCAGCCTGCGGGAGCCGGGATATGCCAAGAAGCTCCTGCCTGTCTACCGCCGCGCCGACATCCGGGCCGGGAAGGCCCGCATCAAGGAATGGGACTACTATCTGGCGGCCAACGACCACTTCGCCGTGGCGCTGACCATCGCGGACAACGGCTACATGGGGCTGGACTCCATCTCGCTTCTGCACTTCGACGAGAAGTGGGAAAGGACGAAGAGCCCCATGCGCGTGTTCCCCATGGGGCGCACCGGCCTGCCGGAGACCTCCGCCGCCGGAGACACCGTGATCACCGGCAACGGCTACGGCATCGCCTTCCGCCACGTGGGGGATTCCCGGGTGCTGACGTTCCGCATGGGGGATTTTCTGGACGGGCAGCCCATCGAGGGACGCCTGGTCCTGACGGAGGAGCCGGAGGAGTCCATGGTCATCGCCACGCCCTTCGACAAGCCGGGGCACTTCTACTACAACCAGAAGATCAACTGCATGCGGGTGTCCGGCGAGGTCAACGCCGCAGGTCGGGTGTACCGGTTTGCGCCGGAGGACTCCTTCGCGGTGCTGGACTGGGGCCGGGGCGTGTGGACGTACCACAACACATGGTACTGGGGCAGCGCCTCCGGGCAGATCGACGGCGTACCCTTCGGCTGGAACATCGGTTACGGCTTCGGCAACACCTACGCCGCCAGTGAGAACATGCTGTTCTACGGCGGGAGGGCCCACAAGCTCAGCAAGGTGCGGTTCCGTATCCCCGTGAAGGACGGGCGGGAGGACTATCTCAGCCCGTGGACGTTCACCTCCGACGACGGGCGGTTCGAGATGGACTTCGCGCCCATCCTTGACCGGGCGGCCTGTACGGACTTCAAGCTGCTGAAGTCCGACCAGCATCAGGTGTTCGGACGGTTCACCGGCCGGGCCGTGCTGGACGACGGCACGGAGATCCACGTCAGCGACTTTCTGGGCTTTGCGGAGAAGGTGGAGAACAAGTGGTGACAGGCGCCGCGTTAACAGGTACTTAACTTCCGATTTATGAGAACTTAACAAGCAGGCGGATGCTCTTGATGGGGCGTCCGCTTGTTTCTTTATAAGAAAACAGTTGTAAAATGTCGCATATAGAGGAGAAAGACGATGTAATCGCAAAATTAGCGTAGTGAATAGTACGGGTAAATGGCGCAGGGAGCGCCGTGTTTACCGCTAAGAAAATGTTAAAAGTGGAGAAAGCTGTGCTAAAATTTTATAAATATTGCTAATTGCAGGAATTGGCGGGATACGGTATACTTTAACATGACCCACAGGAAACACTTTCGTGTGGGTCGTCTGCACCGGCGGCGTGCTGCCGGTGCAGGAAGGCTAAGGGAAAGAAAAAATTGTAAGGAGAGAAAGCAATGGAAGAAAGAAAAGGCTTTGGAACCAATTTCGGTTTCCTGATGGCCGCGGTCGGCTCCGCAGTCGGCCTGGGCAACATCTGGGGCTTCCCCAACAAGATGGGCGCCTCCGGCGGCTTCACATTCCTCATCATCTACCTCATCCTGGCAGTCCTGTGCGGCTTTATCGTCATGCTGGGCGAGCTGGCCATCGGCCGTAAGACCGGCAAGGGCGCTATCGCCGCGTACCACGCACTGAGCAAGAAGTTCAAGTGGGTCGGCTGGCTGGGCGTCGCCTCCGCGTTCCTGATCATGAGCTTCTACTGCGCACTGGGCGGCTACTGCATCAAGTACGTCGTGCTGAACGTGGGCAACCTGTTCAACGCCGGCTTCGGCTCCAACGGCATGTCCGGCGGCGATGTGTTCGGCGGCTTCCTGCTGAATCAGGGCGAGGGCATCATCTACGGCCTGATCTTCGTTATCCTGACGATGCTCATCGTCATGGGCGGCGTCGGCGGCGGCATCGAGAAGTTCTGCGGTATCGGCATGCCCGCGCTGTTCGTGATGCTGCTGATCTGCATCATCCGCGCCTGCACCCTGCCCGGCGCCGTGAACGGCCTGAAGTATATGTTTATCCCCGGCTGGGCCGTGGCCAACGGCGTTATTAAAGAGGCTCCCAGCATCTTTGAAGTCATCTCTACCGCAGGCGGTCAGATGTTCTTCTCCCTGTCCATCGGCATGGGCGCCATGATCACCTACGGCTCCTATCTGGACAAGAAGGAGAACCTGCAGAAGAACGCCATCCTCATCATCGTTATGGATACGCTGGTGGCGCTGATGGCCGGCCTGTGCGTGATGCCCGCCCGCTTCGCCCTGGATCCCGAGGGCCCCATCGGCGGCCCCAAGCTGCTGTTCATCACCATGCAGAACGTGTTCGATTCCATGGAGGGCGCTATCGGCCCCATCTTCGGCATCATCTTCTACCTGCTGGTGGTGCTGGCAGCAGTGTCCTCCTCCATCTCCCTGCTGGAGACGGTGGTGGCCCACTTCGTGGACGAGGCCCGCGAGAAGGGCAAGGGCGATCAGCGCAAGAAGTACTCCCTCATCGCCTCCATCCTCATCGGGCTGCTGTGCGTGCTGGTCAGCGCCGACGGTCTGGGCTCCAACGGTATGGCGCCATGCGATATACTGAATATTTCCGGCGACGCCATCCGGACGTGGAACGACTGCTGGCTGGACTTCTTTGATATGATCTCCGAGGGCGTGTTCATGCCGCTGGGCGGCCTGCTGATGACGCTGATGATCGGCTGGGAGCTGGGCCCCGACATAGTCAAGAACGAGTGCGAGCAGTCCGGTCATGCCATGGGCAGCTACGGCTTCTTCAAGATCTGCGTGAAGTTCATCACCCCGCTGTGCATGATCCTCATCCTGTACGGCCAGATCAAGGAATTCTTCTTCTAAGAGAAGAAACGACAAGGTATGTTATACATGCCGGAACCGCCATTCCGGTATGCTCTCCAAATAACAGAAAGAGCAGCGCCCGTCGCAGGACGGGCGCTGTTTGATTTTGCCCGGCGGTCATCGCGGCGCGGCGGGCGAGGCTGCGGCATGGAGGCGGTGCGATGGAGCCGGTTGGCGCGGTGCGGTGGGCGGAGGGCGGGACGGTGCGGCGCGGATGCCGGTCACGGGGGCGTTCCGCACTATGTCGGGGGGCGGCGGGATATGCCCGTTTATTATTTGACAGACTGTTTCCTAAGAGGAAAAACACAGGATCGCGGCAAAAAAGTCAGGAAAAACAGGTGAAAAGCTGTGCTAACAGCCGTTAAAAAGTAATCAGATATTTATAAACGGCAAAAATAATTTGTTCACAGAATGTTAAAACTGTACAACATGACGCGAAAAATTTATCAATACTGCTAATTGCGGTTGGTTTTTGTTTCCTGTATACTTTTTTTACAAACCGTTCAACGATTTTGTGGGGCGGGGAGTTGAGAGGCGTGGCGGCGCCTCAAGATGTTTCCTGTCGATAGACAGGAAACAGAAAATCAGCCACTCCGAGGAAAGGCGGAGGGCAAATTTCTGTTATAAGGAGAGAAAACATGGAAGAAAGAAAAGGCTTTGGAACCAATTTTGGATTCCTGATGGCCGCGGTCGGCTCGGCAGTCGGCCTGGGCAACATCTGGGGCTTCCCCAATAAGATGGGCGCCTCCGGCGGCTTCACGTTCCTCATCATCTACCTCATTCTGGCAGTCCTGTGCGGCTTCATCGTCATGGTGGGCGAGTTGGCCATCGGCCGCAAGACCGGTAAGGGCGCTGTGGAAGCGTATCACGTCCTGTCCAAGAAGTTCAAGTGGATGGGCTGGATGGGCATCCTGTCCGCGTTCTTCATCCTGTTCTTCTACTGCGCGCTGGGCGGCTACTGCATCAAGTACGTCGTGCTGAACGTGGGCGACCTGTTCGGCGCGGGCTTCGGCTCCAACGCCTTGGCTGCGGTCGCTGACGCCAACGGCACTTCCGTAGGCGCTGAGGTGTTCGGCGCATTTCTCGGGAATCCCACCGAGGCTATCATCTACGGTCTGATCTTCGTGGCCATCACCATGATCATCGTCATCGGCGGTATCGGCGGCGGTATTGAGAAGGTCTGCTCCGTGGGTATGCCCGCGCTGTTCGTGATGCTGCTGATCTGCATCATCCGCGCCTGCACCCTGCCCGGCGCTGTGGAAGGCCTGAAGTACATGTTCGTTCCCGGCTGGGCTGTCGCCAACGGCGTCATTGACAAGGCTCCCGACTTCCTGACGGTGCTGGCTACCGCAGGCGGCCAGATGTTCTTCTCCCTGTCTCTGGGCATGGGCGCCATGATCACCTACGGCTCCTACCTGCAGAAGAAGGAGAATCTGCAGAAGAACGCCATCCTCATCATCGTCATGGATACGCTGGTGGCTTTGATGGCCGGTCTGTGCGTCATTCCCGGCCGCTTCGCCCTCGACCCCGACGGCACGCTGGGCGGCCCCAAGCTGCTGTTCATCACCATGCAGAACGTGTTCAGCCGTATGGGCGGCCTTGGCCCCATCTTCGGCATCCTGTTCTATCTGCTGGTGGTCTTCGCCGCCGTGTCCTCCTCCATCTCTCTGCTGGAGGTCATCGTGGCCCACTTCGTGGATAAGGCCCGCGACGCCGGCAAGGGCGACAAGCGTAAGACCTACACCCTCATCGCTGCGGCCTGCGTGGGTCTGGGCTGCATTCTGGTCTGCGCCGATGCGCTGGGCTCCACGGGATTTGCGCCAGGTAATCTTCTGGGTATGACGGGCGAATTGCCCACATGGGCTGCCGACTGGCTGGACTTCTGGGATATGTTGTCCGAAGGTATCATGATGCCGCTGGGCGCCCTGCTGATGTCGCTGATGATCGGCTGGGAGATCGGGCCCGAGGTGGTCAAGGACGAGTGCGAGCAGTCCGGCCACGCCATGAGCGGCTACGGCTTCTTCAAGGTCTGCGTGAAGTTCATCACCCCGCTGTGCATGATCCTCATCCTGTACGGCCAGATCAAAGAATTCTTCTTCTAAAAAGTGCATAAAAAGGACGCCGGAGCCTTGCTCCGGCGTCCTTTTGCGCATTTTTTCAAGGGATGGGTCAGCGGAGAAGGGACACCGCGCCCGGCAGGTTCTCGATGTCCACCCGCGCCGCGCTGGGGGCGTATTCGCCGTCCAGCGACCATGGGATGTGGGTCTGCGTGGTCAGGGTGACGTGCTGCACATGGCGGAAGATGACACCGGGGTAGTCGTACTGCATCCGGGTCATGGCGGTGATGAGGTTCTGCAGATCCAGCGCCGATTTGGGCATCCGCAGGAGCAGCAGCTCGAAGCGGCCGTCGTCCATCTTGACGCGGTTGGGATCCAGCTTCACCAGACCGCCCATGGAGGTGCAGTTGCACACGGCGCCGAAGATAAAATCGCCCTCGAACACCTCGCCGTCCGCTTCAATGCGGCAGCTGTAAGGGCGCAGGGAGTCCAGATCGCCCAGCCCCTCCAGAATGTAAGCGAAGTGGCCCAGCGCGTTCTTCGCCGCCTGGGAGGCGGAGTAGGATGAGCGGGTAAAGGCACCGAAGGACGCCACATAGGCGAAATAGCGGTCGTTGTGGCGGCCGATGTCCAGCGGATGGGGCTTGCCCCCGGCAATGTCCAGCGCGGCCAGCCGGGGGTCGGAGGACAGGTGAAGGCTGGCGGCAAAGTCGTTGGTGCTGCCGTTGGGCAGGTAGCCCAGCAGCGGGCGCTGCGGCAGCGTCATCAGGCCGGAGATCGTTTCGTTCAGAGTGCCGTCGCCGCCGGCGCAGACCACCGTATCGTAGTCGGGGCCCCACTCCGCCGCCACGCGGCGGGCGTCGCCGCCGGCCTTCGTGACAAAGACCCGCACCAGATAGCCGGCGCTGGAAAGAGCGGCCACCGCATCGAACAGGGGGGCGCTGGACTTGGTCTTACCCGCCCGGGGGTTGACAATGAACAGGAGCTTCTTCATGGCTCTCCTCCTCTTGTGTACCGTTGATACCGCGCACGGCGGGAACCGTGCGCGAGATGTTTTACCATCAGTTGACAAGGGCTTGCCCTGGCCAAGTGGTGGTACCATTATGCCATAGTGTGGGAGGAATTGCAACAGGCAGCGCGGCGGCGATGACCGGGAAACGGGCGCGGTGCAGGCTGGCAGAAAAAATCTTGCAAAACCGGGGGCTTTCGACTATGATAGAGGGCAAAGGAGTGATGCGGATGAAACGGCGGACACAATATGTAAAGTGGGGGCTGACGGCGTTTCTCACCGTCTGCGCCGTGCTGGTGTTTTACGACACGTTCTATATGGGCGGCACGCTCCAGCACTTTGTGAACAAGCTGTTCTCCGTGCTGGCACCGGTGCTGTACGGCTGCGCCATCGCCTACCTGCTGACACCGGTGATGAACTGGATCGAGAGGGCGCTCCACGCCGGGTGGCAGAAGGCGTTTCCCAGAAAGCACGTCAAAAACGCGGCGGGCGTCCTGCGGTTTGCCAGCATCCTGCTGGCAGAGGCGGTGGCCATCCTGCTGGTGTATCTGCTGATGAGCGTGCTGATCCCCCAGCTGGTGGACAGCGTGACCATGCTCATCAACAACGCGGAGGCATATTACTATAAGGTGTACAACTGGGCCGACGGCCTGCTGGACAGCGAGAATGAGATCGCCGTCTGGGTGGCGGACTTTGTGACCAAGTATTACAGCGATGGCGTGACCCTGCTGAAGGATCACATCCTGCCGTGGGCACAGGGGGCGCTGGGCACCCTGACCGGCGGTATCTGGAACGGTATCTGGAGCGTGGTCAGCTTCGCTACCGACCTGATCGTGGGCATCATCGTGTCCATCTATCTGATGACCATGAAGGAGAAAAGTCTGGCCCGCTGCTGCAAGGTGGTATACGCGGTGCTGGACGAGAAGAAGGCCAACGCCGTCATCCACGGTGCGCGGCAGGTCGACCGCATTTTCTCCGGCTTTGTCCGGGGGAAGCTGCTGGACTCTCTCATCATCGGCGCACTGTGCTTCATCGGGTGCTCCATCCTGAAGATGCCCTATACCCCGCTGGTCAGCGTGGTGGTGGGCGTGACCAACGTCATTCCGTTTTTCGGGCCGTTTCTGGGGGCTATCCCCTCGGCCTTCCTTATTCTGCTGGTCAGTCCCAAGCAGTGCCTGTTCTTTGTGATCTTCATCGTGGTGCTCCAGCAGTTTGACGGCAACATTCTGGGGCCAAAGATCCTGGGCGACGCCACCGGCATCTCCAGCTTCTGGGTCATCGTGGCTATTTTGGTGGGCGGCGGCTTCGGCGGTGTGCTGGGTATGTTCCTGGGCGTACCCATCTTCGCCTGTGTGCAGGAGCTGGTGAAGTATCTGCTGAACCGGCGGCTGCGCCATCGCGATATGCCCACGGAGGCCTACGCCTATGTGGAGCGCGCCCGGACGGCGGGACCGGACAATACGCCGGAAGCGACGGCATCGGAGGAGCACCATGACTGAAGAACTCAAGAAGATACTGCTGGACTTCGGCAACAACAAGGAGCCGTTTCTCACCCACAACCATCTGTACACGGCTGATCTGTCCGATGGCACCGCCACGGTGGTGCTGCCCATGTGCGAGGTCAGCCTGAACCGCTGGGGCGGCGCCCACGGCGGCATCCTGTTCGCCCTGTGCGATGTGGCCATGGGCATGGCCATCATGACGCTGCGGCAGGAGATGGTGGTGACGGTGAACGCCCACATCGACTATCTGTCCGCCGCGGCGGCGGGCAGCACCCTGACCGCTGTGGGGCGGGTGGACAGGCTGGGCGGCAAGCTGGCCTTCTGCTCGGCGGAGGTCACGGACGAGACGGGAAAGGCCGTGGTGCAGGCCAGCTGCGTCATGAGCTTTACGGGCCGCCCCCTGCCGCTGTGAGGGGGTATCTCTCCCGGCGCCGTCCGCTGCTTCGGTGGCTGGCGGCGCTGGCGCTGTTTTTCACCGCCTACTTCGCGCTGCGCGCCAATGGGGCCGCCATGAACCGGCTGTGCGGGGACGTGATCTTCCCGGTGATGCGGCGGGTGTCGCGGCTGTGCGACTTTTACGACGGCTCCGTGGGCGAGGTGCTGATCCTGACGGGCATCTGGGCGGCGGTGATCTGGCTGGCCTGCACGGTGCGGCGGCTCGTGTCGGGCCCGCGCCGGGGGACGGTGCTGGCGGACTTCCTGCTGACCGCCGGGTGCGTCGCCCTGACGGTGTACGCGGGGTTCTGCCTGCTGTGGGGCGCGGCCTACAGCACCGACAGCTTTCAGGATAAGAGCGGCATCACCGCCCGGCCTGTGCCGGCGGCGGCGCTGGAGCGGGTGACGGTGTACTTCGCGCAGGAGCTGTCTGCGGCGGCGGACGGTGTGCCGCGGGACGAAAACGGCGTGTGCCGGCTGGACAGAAAGGCCGTGCTGGACGGGGCGGGCAGCGCCTACGACGGGCTTTACGACGAGTTCCCGTTCCTGCGGATGGAGACGGGGGGCGTCAAGCCCTTCGGGTGCTCCTCCGTCCTCAGCGTGCTGCGGTTCACCGGGTTCTACTTCCCCTTTACCGGCGAGGCCAACGTGAACATGGACAGCCCGTCGGCGTATCTGCCTGCCACGGTATGCCACGAGATGGCCCACCAGCGGGGCATCATCTCCGAGCAGGAGTGCAACTTCGTGGGCATCCTGGCGGCCACCCGCAGCAGCGATCCGGCCTACCGCTACGCGGGGTGGCTGGAGGGCTATGTACATCTGTCCAACGCGCTGTACAGCATTGATCCGGAGCGGTGCCTTGCCATCCGGGATACGCTGCCGGAGACGGTGCGGGCCGACCTGTGGGCGGACAGCGCCTACTGGGCGCGGTTCCGGGGGCCGGTGTCGCAGGCGTCGGAGGCGGTGTACGACGTGTTCCTCAAGACCAATGGGGACGCCAACGGCGTCCGCAGCTACGGCATGGTGACAGACCTGCTGGTGACGTATTTTGACGCATAAAAAGTGCCCTGAAGCTGTGCTTCAGGGCACTTTTCTGCACGTCTTACAGGCCAAGACCGGGGATGTTCAGACCGCCGGTCAGGGCGTTCATGGAGGTGCTCATGGCGTCCTCCGCCTGACGCAGGGCCTCGTTGACGGCGGAGATCACCAGATCCTGCAGCATCTCCACGTCCTCGGCATCCACCACGTCGGGCTTGATGGTCAGGGCGGTCAGCTCCTTCTTGCCGCTGACTACCGCCGTCACCGCGCCGCCGCCCACGGAGGCGGTAAAGGAGCTGTTCTCCACTTCCTCCTGGGCCTTGTTCATCTCCTGCTGCATCTTCAGCAGCTTCTGCTGCATCTGGGCCTGCTGCTGCATCATGCCGGCTCCGCCGGAAAAGCCCTTGCGGGCGCTGTATCCCTTTGCCATGTTCGTTCTCCTTTATGTCGTTGGTTTATTTGATCTGGAAGCTGTCCAGCTGCTGGCCGTTGTGCAGCAGCTCGTCCATTTTATCGGGGCCGGGGGCCGGTGCGGGGGACGGAGCCACCCACGGGGGCGTATCGGCGGCGGACGCCGGTTCCGGCGGTTCCTCCGGCAGCGGGGGTTCCTCCGGCGCGGGTGCGGGCTGGGGCGGCTGCGGCGCCGGTTTTGGCACAGGCGCAGGCGGCGCGGGGCGTTTGACCGCCGGGGCCTGTCCCACCTCCAGCACCACGCGGATGGCGCGGCCCTGATCGGCGGAGGTGACCTCACGCAGGACGGCGGTGACCGCCGGCTTGTCCAGCTGCTTCAGGGTGAAGTCGTCCCGGCACAGCACGGTGAGACAGTCGCCGTCCACCACGCCGGACACCATGTTCAGCATGACCCGGACGTTTACCGGCAGGCGGCCCTTGTACTGCTCCAGCAGGCGCTGCCACACGGCGGTATCGCCGCTGCCGGCGGGCGCGGTGGTGCTGCGGGGCTGGGGCACCGCGGGATGGGGCGACGGCCGGGGCGCGGGACGGTCAGGGGATTCCTCCGGAAGGCCGTAGTCCCGGACGGCCTGCTCCGGCAGGGGCGGTTCCTCCGGCAGAGGCGGTTCCTCTGGCAGAGGGGGTTCCTCTGGCAGAGGGGGTTCTTCGTGAGCCGGCGGGGACGGGGGCGTCTCCCGCCGGGGGGCGGGACCCGGACGCGATGGTATGCCGCCCTGCTGTACGGCCTGCTCCAGCCGGGCCAGCCGCCGGTCAAAGGCGGTGAGGTCGCCGGACAGGCTCTCGTCGCACAGCTTCAGCAGGCACAGCTCCGCCGCCGTGCGGGGACGGATGCTGTCCGCCAGCGCGGCGCAGCAGCCCTGCAGCGTATCGGCCATGTACAGAAACCGGCTCATGGGCAAATCGCGGCCCAGATCGGTCAGGATCCTGCGGTCGTAGACGCCTGACAGCAGAGCGGCGCCGCCCTCCGGCGCGGCCTTCATCACCGTCATGTCCCGTGCTAAGTCGCTGAGCTCGCCCAGCAGGGCGGCCACGTCCTTGCCGCCGCGATAGAGACGGTCAAACAGCGCCAGCGCGTCGGCGGCGTTCCGGGCCAGCAGGCAGCGCATCAGCTGCAGCGTCTGGGTGCTGCCGGCCAGACCCAGCGTGTCCAGCACGGTGCGGCTGTCGATGTTGCCCTCCACGGCGCGGCACTGATCCAGCAGGCTCAGGGCATCACGGAGAGCGCCGTTGGCCATGCGGGCCAGGATCTCCGCGCCGTCCGCCGTCAGGGCGATATCCTCCGCCGCCGCGATCTTCAGCAGCTGCTGCTCCATGTCCCGGGGCAGGATGCGCTTGAAGGAGAACCGCTGGCAGCGGGAGAGAATGGTGGCGGGCACCTTATGCAGCTCCGTGGTGGCCAGAATGAACAGCAAATGCTCCGGCGGCTCCTCCATGATCTTCAGCAGAGCGTTGAAGGCGTCCCGGGAGAGCATGTGCACCTCGTCGATGATGTACACCCGCTTTTTCAGCACGGAGGGGGGATAGACCGCCTCCTCCCGCAGGGTGCGGGCGTCGTTGACGCTGCCGTTGGAGGCGGCGTCCAGCTCCGTCACATCCAGCAGCGTGCCGGCGTCGATGCCCCGGCAGCTGTCGCACTGGCAGCAGGGCGCGCCGTCCACGGGGTGCTCACAGTTGACGGCCTTGGCGAGGATGCGGGCGCAGGTGGTCTTGCCGGTACCCCGGGTGCCGGTGAAAAGATAGGCGTGGCCCACGCGGCCCTCCGCCACCTGACGCTGGAGGGTATCGGTAATGTGGGACTGACCCACCACCTCCGAAAAGGTACGGGGGCGGTATTTGCGGTACAGGGCCTGATACATGGGCACACCTCCTGACAAAACAAAATGGAATGTCCTCCGCCCATAGCCGCGAAGCCGGCTTCCCCGCGGCACATGGATGATCCCTCTTAATGCTGCTCGGTTCCCCGCCTGACATGATTCGTGGGTATCCATTGCGCGAGACCGGCCCCGCAGCTATCGGCGGAGGACGAGTTCACCCAAGTATTTTACTACAAAACCGGACGCTTGGCAACAGTTTTTTGTCGAGGGGCTATCCCAGCAGCGTCCAGATACCGTGGATGGCCATGCAAAGCGCCGCGCCCATGGCGGTGGGCAGCGCCGCCGCCAGCGCCGTCCAACGGGCGCTGCCCGTCTCCCGGAGGATGGTAAGGCAGGTGGTGCCGCAGGGGAAGTGCAGCAGGCACAGCACCAGCATGCACACCGCCGTCTGGGTCGTCCAGCCGTTGGCGGTGAGTACGGCGGACAGCTCCGCCAGACTGCCGTAGGCCGTCAGCGTACCGGTTTGCAGGTAGCCCATCAGCAGCACCGGCAGTACGATCTCGTTGGCGGGAAAGCCCAGCAGGAAAGCCAGCAGCACCATGCCGTCCAGCCCCATGAGCCGTCCGGGGCCGTCCAGCGCGGCGGCCAGCGCCGTCAGCAGGGTGACGCCGCCCACGGATACGCTGCCCAGTATCCAGATGAGCAGTCCGGCGGGGGCGGCCACCGTCACCGCACGCCCCAGCACAAACAGCGTCCGATCCAGCAGGGAGCGCACCAGCACCTGCCCCACACGGGGCATCCGGTAGGGCGGCAGCTCCAGCGAGAAGGCGGACAGCTGGCCCCGCAGCACCGTGGCCGTCAGCAGGCGGGAGGACAGCAGCGTCATGGCCACGGCAAACAGGATGCACGCCAGAAACAGAGCTGTGGCCAGCAGGGAGCGTCCAAGGCCCAGCGTACCGCCCAGAAAAAACAGGCTGATGAGGGCGATGAGGGTGGGAAACCGGCCGTTGCAGGGGACGAAGGCGTTGGTGAGGATGGCCACCAGCCGCTCCCGGGGACTGTCGATGATGCGGCAGCCGGTGACGCCGCAGGCGTTGCAGCCGAAGCCCATGCACATGGTGAGGCTCTGCCGTCCGCTGCCGCCGGAGGCCCGGAAGAAGCGATCCATCAGAAAGGCTGCGCGGGGCAGGAGGCCCGCATCCTCCAGCAGGGTGAACAGCGGGAAGAAGATGGCCATGGGCGGCAGCATCACCGCCACCACCCACGCCGCCGTGCGGTACACGCCGTCCACCAGCGCGCCCTGCACCCACCACGGCGCGCCGGAGAGCAGCGTCCGCAGCGGCTCCTGCAGCGCCATGAGCCACCGGCTCAGCAGGGCGGAGGGGGCGTTGGCGCCCCAGATGGTCAGCCAGAACACCGCGCCCAGCAGCAGGAGCATCACCGGGATGCCGGTGGCGGGGCCGGTAAGCAGACGATCCAGCCGCCGGTCGCGGGCGTGGACATCCTCCGGACGGGAGGAAAGGCAGGCGTCGGCGATCTCTGCCGCACGGCGGGCTACGGCGGCGCTGCTGTCGCTGTCCAGCGGCGTCCATGCGTCCTCCGTGACGGGGCGGCGGGCCATGTTCAGCACCGCTGTGCGCAGGGCGTCCAGTCCCTGCCCGCTGCGGGCCGCCGCCGTTACCACCGGCACGCCGAGGCCGCGGGAGAGAGCGTCCGTGTCTACGGCGACGCCCTTTTTCCGAGCCTCGTCCATCAGGTTCAGGCACAGCACCAGCCGGGGCGTGCGGCAGCGGAGCTGCACCGCCAACAGCAGGTTGCGCCGCAGGCAGGTGGCGTCCGCCACCACCACCGTCACGTCGGCGCTGCCGCCGCAGATGAAGTCCCGGGCCAGCTGCTCCTCCGGCGAGTCCGCCCGCAGGGAATACGTCCCCGGCAGGTCGATGAGCCGGAAGGACGCGCCCTGCCAGCTGTATGTACCCTCCGCCACCGCCACCGTCTTGCCGGGCCAGTTCCCGGTGTGCTGGTGCATGCCCGTCAGGGCGTTGAATACCGTGGACTTCCCCACGTTGGGGTTGCCCGCCAGCGCCGCTGTGTACTGCTCCATGGCCGTCTCCTCCTTTTTGCAGGCTGCTTCCGGCCATCCTATGCGGCGGCGGGGCGGCGGGTGCAAAAAGAAACCGCGCACCGAGAGGTGCGCGGTTTCTTTTTGGTAAAGGAGAGAGAATAACAATGTTGCTTACATGCTTTCTGATGCTATCATAGCACGGCCGCTCCGAAAGTCAACGGGTTTGTGAGAGGATTCACAAATTGTTTACAAGCCCCCTGCAAAAGCGCCCTTGACATTCCGCGGACATCGTGCTAATATTTAGCGCACTAATAATTCGCGTGCGAAATAAAAGGAAGGAGACCCATTGTGAAACCGTGTATCACAGAGCGGCCGGAGCATTTCGGCCCGCTGTTCGGCTACTGCGACCATCAGGTGCAGAAGCTGATGGTGCGCAAGCTGCGGCAGTATGACGTATCGCCCATGCAGTGCCGGACGCTGACCTACCTCCACGAGGCGGAGGGCGAGGTCAACCAGAAGCAGCTGGAGCGGCACCTGATGGTGAAGCCCAGCACGGTCAACGGTATCGTTGACCGGCTGGAGGAAAAGGGCATGCTGCGGCGCACCGCCAGTCCCACCGACGGGCGCTGCCGCATTCTGGCGCTGACGCCCCAGGGCATGCAGTTTTATGATAAGTTCACCGCCATCGTGCAGGAGGTCAACGCCTGTCTGGAGAAGGGCTTCTCCCCGGAGGAGGTGCGGACGCTGACATCGCTGCTGCTGCGGGTGGCCAAGAATCTCACGGAGGAGGGTGACGTATGCTGAAAAAGCTTGCCCCGTATACGCGGGGCTACCGGCTGTACGTCATGCTGGGCGTGCTGTTCTCGGCGGGCGAGGCCGTGCTGGAGCTGGAGCTGCCGCAGGCCATGAGCGAGATCGTGGACGTGGGCATTGCCGGCGGCGACAGGAGCTACATTCTGCTGACGGGCCTGAAGATGTTCCTGATGGCCATGGCGGCGCTGGGCTGCGGCGTGGGCGCGGCGGTGCTGGCCGCCAAGGCGGCCATGGGCTTCGGCGCCAATCTGCGGCAGGCGGAGTATGAGCAGGTGCAGCGGTTCTCCTTTGCCAATATCGAGCACTTTTCCACCGCCAGCCTCATCACGCGGCTGACCAACGACGTGTCGTCGGTGCAGATGACGCTGTTCATGGGCATGCGCATGTGCGTCCGGGCGCCGGTGATGCTGGTGACGGCGCTGGTGAAGGCCATGGAGATCAGTCTGGATCTGAGCCAGGTGTTTCTGGTGGCGGTGCCGCTGCTGATCATCGCGGTGGTCATCGTCATCCGCTATGTGGGGCCGTTCTTCACGGCGCTGCAGAACGCCACGGACGACCTGAATCTGGTGGTGCAGGAGAATCTGAATGCCGTCCGCGTGGTAAAATCCTTCGTCCGGGAGGATGAGGAGGAGAAGAAGTTCCGCGTCCGCAGCGACCGGCTGCGGGACACGGCGGAGAGGGCCTTCGGCTTCGTGGTGATGTTCATGCCCATCATGATCATGATCATGGGCGGCACCATCGTTTCCCTGATGTGGCTGGGCGGCCACGACGTGGCGGAGGGCACCCTGCTCTCCGGCGACCTGATGGCGTTTTTCACCTACGCCAGCGAGATCCTGATGTCGCTGATGATGGTGTCCATGGTGCTGATGATCCTGACCCGGGCCATCGCCTGCGGCAAGCGCGTCGTGGAGGTGCTGGACGAGCAGCCCCAGATCACCGACGCGCAGGCCGATCCGGCGCTGACCGTGGAAAATGGCGACATCCGGTTTGAGCATGTGTATTTCAAGTATCATCCCACAGCGGAGGACTGGAATCTGACGGACATCGACCTGCACATCGAAAGCGGCATGACCGTGGGTATCCTCGGCGGCACCGGCAGCGCCAAGACCACGCTGGTGAGCATGATCCCCCGGCTGTACGAGGTGGACAAAGGCGCCGTCTGCGTGGGCGGCCACAACGTAAAGGACTATACCATGGAGGCGCTGCGGAGCGGCTGCGCTATGGTGCTGCAAAAGAACACGCTGTTCTCCGGCACTATCCGGGAGAATCTGCGCTGGGGCAGAGCGGATGCCACCGACGCCGAGATCGAGGAGGCCTGCCGCATGGCCTGCGCCGACGAGTTCATCCGGCGGATGCCCGACGGCTACGACACCTATATCGAGCAGGGCGGCACCAACGTGTCCGGCGGGCAGAAGCAGCGCCTGTGCATCGCCCGGGCCATTCTGCGCCGTCCCAGGGTGCTGATCCTGGACGACTCCACCAGCGCGGTGGATACCGCCACGGACGCCAGGATCCGCGGCGCGCTGAAGACGGCGCTGCCCGGCACCACCAAGCTTATCATCGCCCAGCGCATCACCTCCGTGATGGATGCGGATATGATCCTGGTGCTGGACGACGGTCATGTGGTGGGGCAGGGCACCCACGCGCAGCTGATGGAGAGCTGCGAGATCTACCGCGAGGTCTATGAATCCCAGCAGGAAGGGGTGAGCATCGATGGCTGACACGAGACAAACGAACCGACCCCGGGGCGGGCACGGTCATGGCCCCGGCAGCCATGGCTTCCAGCGGCCCAAGAACATAAAGGGCACGTTCCGGAAGCTGATGGGCTATATAGGCCGGTACAAGGGCTCGCTGGTGCTGGTGGCGGTATGCCTTGTGGTCAGCTCCGGCGCCAGCGTGGCCACCAGCTATATGCTCAAGCCGCTGCTGAACAGCTATATCATCCCCGGCGATTTTCCGGGACTTTTTAAGATGCTGCTGCTGATGGGCGGGCTGTTCGCCCTCAGCTCCCTGTGCTCCTATGCCTATGCCCGTATCATGGTCCATGTGGCGCAGCACACGGTGGCCGCGCTGCGGCAGGATCTGTTCGACCGGCTGCAGGAGCTGCCCGTCAGCTACTATGACCGGCACCAGTCCGGCGACCTGATGAGCCGGTTCACCAACGATATCGACACCATTTCGGAAATGCTGAACAGCAGCTTCGCCAGCATCATCTCCAATGTGCTGACCTTTGTGGGCACGGTGGCGATGATGATCGTGCTGAATCCGTGGCTGACACTGATCACCTTCCTGTTCCTTGGCCTGATGGCCGTGGTCGTCAAGACCATCGGCGGCCGCAGCCGCACCAATTTCCAGCGGCAGCAGGCGGCGCTGGGCGCCATGAACGGCTATATCGAGGAGATGATCGAGGGACAGAAGGTCATCAAGGTCTTTAACCACGAGGACGAGGCCATCACACGCTTCACCGGGCTCAACGGCAGCTACCGGGACGCGGCCACTGCGGCCCAAGCCTACGCCGGTATGATGATGCCCGCCATGGGCAACCTCAGCAAGATCAACTACGCCGTCACCTGCTGCATCGGCGGCCTGCTGGCCATCGGCGGCGTGTTCGATGTGGGCTCGCTGGGCGCGTACCTGCTGTACGTCAAGCAGGTCAGCCAGCCCGTGGGGCAGATCAGCCAGCAGATCAATACACTGCTTGCGGCTGCTGCCGGCGCCGAGCGCATTTTTGCCGTCATGGAGGAGCAGCCGGAGGCGGACGATGGCAAGACCGTCATCGTCCGGGTGGAGAAAAACGGGGATACTCTGACAGAGACGGCGGAGCGCACCGGCCACTGGGCGTGGAAAAAGCCGGATGGCACACTGGTGGAGCTGCGGGGCGACGTGCGGTTCGACCATGTGACCTTCTCCTACGACGGGGAAAAGACCGTGCTGAGCGACGTGTCCCTGTTTGCCAAGCCCGGCCAGAAGATCGCCTTCGTCGGCTCCACCGGCGCGGGCAAGACCACCATCACCAACCTCATCAACCGCTTTTACGATGTGCAGCAGGGCACCATCACCTATGACGGCATCGACGTGAAGGACATCGCCAAGGATTCCCTCCGCCGCTCGCTGGGCATCGTATTGCAGGACACCCACCTGTTCACCGGCACCGTGGCGGACAATATCCGCTACGGTAAGCTGGACGCCACGGACGAGGAGGTGCGCGCCGCTGCCAAGCTGGCCAACGCCGACGCCTTCATCCGCCACCTGCCCCAGGGCTACGATACCGTTATCACCGGGGACGGAGGCAGCCTCAGTCAGGGTGAGCGGCAGCTGCTGGCCATTGCACGGGCCGCCGTGTCCGACCCGCCGGTGCTGATTCTGGACGAGGCCACCAGCTCCATCGACACCCGCACCGAGACGCTGATCGAGCGGGGCATGGACTCCCTGATGGAGGGCCGTACGGTGTTCGTCATCGCCCATCGCCTGTCCACCGTCCGTAACAGCCAGGCCATTCTGGTGCTGGAGCAGGGCCGCATCATTGAGCGCGGCGACCACGCCGAGCTGCTGGCCCAGCACGGCAAGTACTACCAGCTCTATACCGGTCAGGCGGAGCTGAGCTGAATCGTTTTCCCAAAATCGAACATACTAAGGAGGAGCTACCCATGACCGAACAGACGCTTTGCCAAAAAGCCATTGCCATGCTGGACATGGCCTACGTCCCCTACTCCCACTTTCCCGTGGGCGCGGCCCTGCTGTGCAAGGACGGCACGGTATTCACCGGCTGCAATGTGGAGAATGCCGCCTACGGCGCCACCATCTGCGCCGAGCGCACCGCCATCTTCAAGGCCGTCAGCGAGGGGCACCGGGACTTCGAGACGCTGGTCATCGCCGGGCGCAGCGACGACTACTGCGTCCCCTGCGGAACCTGCCGTCAGGTGATGATGGAGTTCGCGCCCGAGCTCACCGTCATCTGCCTGAACAAAAACGGCGAGAGCAAAAAGTTTGCCCTGAAGGAGCTGCTGCCCTACGGCTTCGACCAGTCCTGGTTATAAGGGCCGGCGGTTATTTTCCGCCAACTCGTCGTTGCGGGCGCTTGCAATAAACCCATTATTCCTGCGCTTCCGCGCCGCGATTTGACGGAAAATCCCGCGCCGGCGGCGTTTGGCAGGAGTTTCCAAGGAACAAAATGAAGCGCGGCTGCGTCCTATCCACAGCCGCGCTTTTTCCCCTGCGCGGGACATTCAAAATTTTGGAGGACATTTCCATGAAAAAGATCGTATCCCTTGTGCTGGCAGCCCTGCTGGTGCTGAGTCTGGCCGCCTGCGGCAGCAAGGACAATGCCAGTGACGGCAACCCCGTATGGCCCACCAGCGCCCTGAACATACTGGAGACGGTATGGAACACCTACGGCGAGGACGAGAAGTTTGCCGTTGCCGGCGGCGATTTCTCCGAGGCCAACGCCCGTGAGGACGCTCCCGGCGTCTTCGACCTGAAGGACCGTGCGCTGGCGGACAGCGAGCTGGGCCTGCCGGAAACCGCTGAGGTGGACGAGGCCGCGTCCCTTGTCCACATGATGAACGCCAACACCTTCACCGCCGCTGCCTACCACGCCACCGGCGACACCGCCGAGCTGGCACAGCAGCTGCGGGACAACATCATGCAGCGCCAGTGGATGTGCGGCTTCCCTGACAAGCTGGTCGTGGCCGAGGTGGGCGACGAGTATGTGGTCACCGTCTTCGGTGCGGATGAGCTGGTGGACACCTTCATGACCCACCTGAACGGCATCTACGGCGTCAGCGCCGTCCACACCGCTTACGACGAGGCCATTCTGTGACACGGAGGCTGGTGCAGCGGGGCGCGTTCCTGCTGATGGCGGCGGCGCTGGTGCTGGGGATATCCCGTATCCCCGCGCCTGCGCCGGAGCCGGAGACGCCCGCGCCGGAGGATGTGGTGTACGTCTACAACGGCTACGCCGCCAAGACGGATGCGGCCTTTGACGCCGCGTCGCTGGATCGCGCCGCCTATCGCTTCCGGCACCTGTACGATCTGTACTTTGCCGGACGCACCGTCTATCTGGCGGTAGTACCGGATAAGGCGCAGTTCACCGTGCCGCCGGAGGGCTACGCCCCCGGCGGCGCGGCGGAGACGACGGACTATCTATGCGGTGCGCTGGACTTTTTGACGCCGGTGGATATTGCCGCCGGTCTGACGCTGGCGGACTACTACCGCACCGATCCCCACTGGCGGCAGGAGCGGCTGCGTCCCACGGCGGACACCCTGCTGACCGCCATGGGCGCGCCGGTACCCGCTACGCGAGACGAGACGCTGTGCGCGCTGGAGGGGGATTTCCACGGCAGCTACTGGGGAAAGACCGTGGCGCCGCTGGAGCCGGACACGCTGTCCTATCTGATCTCCCCGGCGCTGGAGAGCTGCACCGTCCATAACTACGAGACGGACACCGACGGCGGCGTGTACGACTTCGCCGCCGCGCAGGACGCGCCCTACGACCTGTTTCTGTCCGGCAGCCGCTCCCTGCTGCGCATCGACAACCCCAACGCCCTGTCCGGCGGGACGCTGGTGGTGTTCCGGGACTCCTTCGGCAGCAGCATCATCCCGCTGCTGTCGGAGAGCTACCGCACGGTGTACGCCGTGGACATCCGATATCTGGCCTCCGACCGGCTGGGGCGCGTCGTGGACTTTCCCGATGACGCAGACGTGCTGCTTTTATACAGCACCACCGTTCTGCACAACAGCATCACCCTGAAGTGACCGGCGGCATAGACTGGTATGGACACCTTATGAGGAGGCCGTGCCGCATGACGCAAACACTGGCGCAGCTGTCGCCCGGAGAGAGCGGCCGCGTGGCCGCGCTGGACTTTCCGTCCAAGAAAGCCCGCCGCATGGAGGATCTGGGATTTCTCCCCGGCCAGCGGGTCACCGCGCTGCACACCGCACCCTTCGGCGGGATCACCGCCTATCAGGTGCTGGACACCGTGATCGCTCTGCGGGACACCGATGCCCGCCGCATCACATTACAGTAAAAAGATGACGCTCCGCCTGTGCGGAGCGTCATCTTTTTACTGTTGCTGCCGGGCGATGTCAGAAGGACACCATCTCATTGGCGGGCTTGGTGGTGGCGGCCACGCTGCTGACATACAGCACGGGGCCTTCGCCCTGATAGGCATCGCACTTCTCCTTCTTCACGGTGGCGTGGATCTTCACCCACTCCTTGTCCCGGAAGTTCTCCAGTCCCTCGCCCCGGCAGACCAGCGCCAGAAACTGCATATCCTTGTCACAGCAGACCATGGCGAAGCGGCCCGGGCAGTGGACGCCCTTGAACTTCTTGGAGTGGCACATGATGGCCTTGAAGGACACCTCCACCCCCTCGTAGCGGCCGGGGTTGTCCATCATGTCCACATACCAGATGCCGTAGTCGTCGTCGGGCACCTCCAGCTTGCCGCCGGACAGGTCGAAGGGGGACATCTCCGGCGTCACATACTCCTCGCTGGTGCCGTCGGTGTTCTCCAGATAGATGTCGGCGCGGCGGTTCACCATTCGCAGATTGCGGCTGCGCAGCTGGGTGCGGAGCTGCTCGTTGCAGCGGTTGAAGATCAGCAGGTCGGCGTTGGAGATCTTCTCCATCATCAGCTGGCCCATGTTGCGGACGTAGGGCTCAAAGGTGTTGGCGTCCACAAGGCACATGATCTGATAGAGGATCCAGTTGGCGGGCAGGCCCTCCCGGTACAGCGGCTCGATGGCCCACATGCCGTTGTACTCGATGATGACCTGCTTGGGGCGGTACTGCTTTTCCAGCTTCTTGAAAAGCTCCGGCGTCAGCTGCTCCGGCTCGTCAATGGTGTAGGTGAACACGTTGCCCAGCACCTTGGGATCGTAGGCCGTCTCGCCCTCCTCACAGCACAGCAGCAGCGTCCGATCCTCGGCGGCGAAGCCGTCCTGCAGGATGCCGTTGATGAAGCTGGTCTTGCCGGAATCCAGAAAACCGGCGATGAGATAAACAGGAATATCCATACGGTGTACCTCGTGTCTTACAGGCCGAACAGCGCGGCCAGCTTGTCCTCCTTCAGCTGGGAGCCGATGACGCACAGGCGGCCGGTATAGTCGGCGGCGCCGAAGCGCACCTGATGCTCCTCCGGCACGAAGTCGAAGTGCAGCCACTTGCCGTCCTCGCTGTGGACGATGCCCTTGGCACGGAGAATGGCGCCGTAGTCGCCGCTGTCCAGCGCGGTGAGGATACGATCCAGCCCGGCCTCGGTGAAGGCCTTCACCGTCTCCACGCCCCAGCTGGTGAACACCTCGTCGGCGTGATGATGGTGATGGTGGCAGCCGCAATGGGGATCGTCGCACGCCTCACCGTCGTGGTGATGGTGCTCGTGCTCATCGTGGTCGTGATGGTGCTCGTGCTCCTCGTCGTGGTCGTGGTGGTGGCAGCAGTGGTCGTGGTCGTCATCGTCATCATCGTGATGATGATGGCAGCAATGCTCGTGGTCGTGGTCATCGTCATCATGGTCATGATGATGGTGCTCTGCCTCGTCTGCCTCGTGCTCCGCCCGCATCCGGGCCAGCAGCTCGTCAGCCAGCGACACCTTTTCAATGGCGCTGAGGATGGTCCTGCCGTCCAGCTCGTCCCACGGCGTGGTGAGGATGGCGGCGTTGGGATTCTTCTCCCGCAGCAGGGCCACGGCAGCCTCCAGCTTCTCCTGATTCAGCTTCTGGGTGCGGGAGAGGATGATGGTGCCGGCAGACTCGATCTGGTTGTTGTAGAACTCGCCGAAGTTCTTCATGTAGACCTTCACCTTGGTAGCGTCGGCCACGGTGACGAAGCTGTTGAGCCGCATGTCCGGCACGTCCTTGACGGTGTTCTCCACCGCCACGATCACATCGCTGAGCTTGCCCACGCCGGAGGGCTCGATGAGGATGCGGTCGGGGGCGAACTGCTGATGTACGTCCTTCAGGGCCTTGTTGAAGTCGCCCACCAGCGAGCAGCAGATGCAGCCGGAGGACATCTCACTGATCTGGACGCCGGACTCCTTCAGGAAGCCGCCGTCAATGCTGATCTCACCGAACTCGTTTTCGATGAGCACCAGCTTCTCGCCCTGAAACGCCTCGGCCAGCAGCTTCTTGATGAGCGTGGTCTTGCCCGCGCCCAGGAAACCCGATACGATGTCGATCTTTGTCATAGTAAAACCTTCTTTTCTCTGCCGCCTGCGGCGGCACATATTTTTTCTCTCATATCATAGCCTATTTTTCTGAAAATGCAAGTGGGCACGAGGAAAAACCTGTCCCGCCGCAGGTGTTTTGACAGCAGAAGGGCGCAGGGAGGTGCTTTTTCCCTGCGCCCCGCGCCGTTACCAGCTGGTGTTCTCCCCGTCGTTGAGGAAGCCGTCGCTGTCGTGGACGTAGCCGTTCTCCAGCATCTGACGGAAGGTGGCAGTGCTCTCCGCGCCCCGCCGCAGGGCGCTGCGGCCCATACGGGCGTTGTCCCGCGTGTTCTCCTGTGAGCCGGCGGCGCCGCCTACGCTGGCGCCGGGCTGGGCGGGCGTGTCGGTGCCGTTCTGCCAGCTGCCGCCGGCGCCGTCGTCCCGTTGGGCGTTCTGGCTCTGGTTGGTGCCGGGCCTGTCCTGATCGGCGGTGCCCGTGTTGTTCGGGTTTTCCTCGCCGCAGGCCGTCAGTGCCGCAGCCAGCACCAGCACGGCCAGCATCGTAAAAATCTGCTTCATGTCGAAGTGACCTCCTTTTGCTCATTGTGCGCGTCGCGCCGCAGTTAGTATCTGCCCGCTGCGGCGTTTGTAGACCCGTGGAATACTGGCGGAGCTTGCATTTTCTGGCTTTTCTTCCGGTTTCGCAAAAAACTGTTGACAAAGGGCGTCAGCATGTGGTATAGTAACTCGTGCCTGTCGAGGACGACATGGCGGCGTAGCTCAGTTGGCTAGAGCATGCGGTTCATACCCGCAGTGTCACCGGTTCAAATCCAGTCGCCGCTACCAGACCGGAGAGATGCGCAGGCATCTCTCCGGTATCCCTCGACTTACAAACACGGCCCGTTGGTCAAGTGGTTAAGACACGGCCCTTTCACGGCTGTAACATGGGTTCGAGTCCCGTACGGGTCACCACTTCGGCAATCCGTTTCGGGCTGCCGAATATGGAGGCTTAGCTCAGCTGGTTAGAGCGCCTGCTTCACACGCAGGAGGTCACTGGTTCGAGTCCAGCAGTCTCCACCAAAAAGTTCCTGATTTCTTACGAAATCAGGAACTTTTTCTGTTTATGACCTCAAATAGTGACGCGGAATTTTTGCGTTTTTCGCTTGACCCAAACCGTGACCCAAAAGCCGAGAGGTCAGGAAAGCACCGGAGAGGGACGGATGGCATCATCCGTCCCTCTCCGGCTGTTTTTTGTGGGCTACATGGTCTGGCTGATGACGCTGCCGATGGTGTCGGCGGCGGAGCGCTTCATTCCCTCCGTGGTGTGGGTGTAGGTGCTGAGAGTGAAGCCCGCGTCGTAGTGGCCCAGCGCGCCGGACAGCGTCTTGACGTCCACGCCGTACTTGAGGGACAGCGTGGCGAAGGTGTGTCTGAGGTCGTGAAACCTGATGTGCTCCGCGCCGATGGCCTTTAGAATTTTCTCGTGGGTGTGCCGGAAGGAGTCCGGGTCGAACATGGTGCCGGTCTTGGGCGACACGAACAGGTAGGGACTGTGTGGGTGCTTTGCGTGTTCCTCCACCAGCAGTTCCACCGCCCGCTGCGGGATGGCCAGCTTGCGGATGGAGTTGGGCGTCTTGGGCTGGCTGACCACCAGTTCACCGTTGAGACGGTTCACCTGCTTGCTGACAGAGATGGTCATATTCTCCACGTCCAAGTCCGTCCATAGCAGGGCGAGGAGCTCGCCTCGCCGCAGGCCGGTGGTCAGCTCCAGATAGAAGGCCGCCAACAGTCCACGCCGCTCGGCTTCGACCAGATACGGACCGATCTTGTCCTCCGGCAGTATTTTCATCTCCCGCTTTTCCAGTTTTGGCAGGCGGCAGCCCTTAGCGGGGTTGGCGAGGAGCAGCCGCTCCGCCGCCGCCTGCTCCAGACAGTTGTTCAGCAGTGTGTGGATGCCCCGTACCACGCGGGTGCTGAGGCCCTTGTCCTTCAGCTTGATGTGGGTATACCGCTGGATGCGGCCGGATTTTTGCAGGTCGTTGTAGAACTTCTGGATCTGGATGGTGGTCAGTTTTTCCAGCGGTGTGTTGCCCAACTCCGGAACAATGTGATTATCGATGTAGTTGAGGTAGTAGTCCTTGGTTTTCTCCCGCAGGCGCGGCTCGGCGTAGACCTCGTACCACAGCTTGATCCACGCACCCAGCGTGTAGGACTTGGCGCGGCTCATGTCCAGCTTTTCAGCCTCCGCGATGGCCTGCTTGAGCTTTTCCTTGGCTTCGGATTGGGTTTTGGCGAGGACGCTCTTGTGGATAGGCTTGCCGGTGGTGGGATCGCAGCCTGCGGTGTAGCGGCCCTCCCAGCGGCCATCCTTCCGCTTGCGCAGACTCCCTTCTCCATTTGCACGTTTCTTCGGCATGGTATCAACTCCTTTTCTTGGTAGCCAACATACATACCACAAGCCGACCTTAATAGCTATCGGAGATGGGCAGAGTTAAGAGAAAGTTATCAATTCCGCAGCGGGGGTATTCTTTGGTTACAGCGTGGTCATTTTTGTGTTGTGTTGGCGTCTATCCACTCCCGCAGCCTGTCCTTCGGCACTACGATGCGGCTGCCGATCTTCAGTGCCGGGAAACCCTCGCTGTGAACCAATTCATACGCTCCGGCGCGGGAGATGCCCAGCACCGCCGCCACCTGCACGACGTTCAGCATCAGGGGCAGCTCGTTGTAATTCTTATAGGTACATTCGTTCATTCGCTCCTCCTTACATCATGGTCATATCGAAACCGTGATACTGCTCATATTCTTCCTCGTAATTTTCCTGTTCCTGACGGCGAGACTGATACCACTCCACCATTTCCTGCAGCAAGAGGCTGCTGTAATACAGCTCACGGGCAAGGTCGCTGACCTCGCTGTTCTCGTCCTCACACAGGGCGCAGATGGCGGCCACCGTACCCGCCATGCCGCAGACGGCATCCTCCAGCGTAGGTGTCGGCTCACGATGATCATAGGCAATTTCCCGGCAGGCTTGCAGATAATCCGCGCCGCCCAGTCGGAAGTACAGCTCCATATTCTCGCGCTTCAGCGTCTGGTCGAACAGCTTGCTGTCTCGGCAGCGGATGTTCTCCGGCGTGGTGTAGGTGATGTATTTCTGATGCGGCTCCCACTTTACATCGTAGCCATAGGCGTTCATGTAGGCAATGAACTCCTGTCGGGTGCGGCTCTGCTCCATGGCATCTTTGATATGATCCACCAGATGTTTCTTCCACATCGGAATACGGAACGGATCGGCCTTGGACTCCGTAACGGACAGGCCATGCTCCCGACAGAGTTGGCTGCAGTAATCCTTGACCTGCTGCATCTCCCTTGCGGACTGATGGAATTTCATGCCCGTCTCGAAATTGACGGAGTTCATGATAATGTGGTTATGGATGTGGGCGGTGTTCATGTGGGTGACCACGATGCACTGGTAGCCCTCAAAATGCTCCGCCAGCTTCACGCCCAGCTTGTGCGCCGTTGCAAAGTCCAGCGGATCATCCGGCGCGAACGCCTGCACGATGTGGTAGTAGCCGCGGCCTTCCGTTTTGCGGAACTGCTTTTTCACTGCCTCAAATTCCGGCACCGCCGTCCGCGCTACACAGTTGACGCCGCTGATAAGCTGCTCCACCGTCTTTTCCCGGTTGGTGACATAGTCGACGATGCCCCTCAGCCCACGCGAGACAGCAATGAATTTAACGTTTGCCATGTGTTTTCATACACCTCCATGAACGGCTCCATGTTGACCAGCTCGACATGACCCTGCCGCGCCATGATGACCAGTTGATTCAGGTTATTGCCCTGCCGCCGCAGTTCGCGGATGAGGTCATCCACGCCGTCGATGACCGTCACGTCCTTGTCCATGGCGGCGTCCCGCACATACTGGCTGAGAGACTTATGTGCCTTCTCCGCCTGGAGCGAGATGTATTTCTTCTGCCATCCCGCCACGCGGACGCGGATAAATTCTTCTTTCTTCATACGTTGCTCCTCCATGAAAAGGGGTGTGGGCTTAGCCCGCATGCAGCGTTTGGGGAGCGGTTTCGGCCAGGGGCCGAAAACCGTACCACAAGCGCGAAACTTGCCATCGCGCCGAAGGCGCGATGCTCCGCTTTCCCCGACTCCCAACGTCCTGTGACACTTGTTCCGCCCTGCGAGGCCACACAGCGGCTCACAGAGGCGAACACGGCGGTTCTTCGGCTTGCGCCGACAGTTTCCGCTGTACCCGATGTCGCTCGGCGGCGGCTTCGGCGAGGTACAGCTGATGCTGGGTGTACCATTCCATCGCCTCTCGGATGGGGCGGATGTGATAACGCAGGTTGCCGTTTTTCTTCAGGCCGTTCCGCATGATGACCGACGTCGGCTCTACGGTGATGAGCCCTTTTTCTACCAGCCCAGCCACATAACGCTTGACGGAGCTCTTGCTTTTGCCGATGGCTTTACCGATGGTTTCGTAGCTGGGCCAGCACTCGTAGGTGCGCGGGTCTTCCAGCCGCATCAGTACAGCGTAGGTCGCCAGCTCGCCGGTGCTTAAGTGCAGAGAGAATATCTCGTTAGGCAGTGGTGTGAAGTTTTTCGATTTGTTGTTTTGTAAGTTCAATAGATACCTCCGATTTTTGTTGACATGGCTGCGCGGATGATGTAGACTGATTGTAATATTAATTAGACATCTTGCTCGAGCCTATCATAACAAAGGCGGCAAAGTCTGTCAATGCTGTCGAGCAATATTTACAATTAGTCCATAATTGGAGGGCACTATGTGGTACTGTAAAATGTATTTCCCTGGAAGGCACGAGGTCATTGAGAGCGATGCCTTTGGCACGCAGGGAGCACCGTCGCAGCGAAAGGTCTTTCCTTTCTTAGAGTCGCTGCTGTCCTTCACAGAAATGGACATCGGGAAGGTTGCCATCGTGCTTCGGTGTATCTCCGATGACTTGGAGAGCCTCGACCGCGAGCGTGTGACCAACGCCATGGTCAAGCTGGGTGGGCTGGCGGATACACACAGCTTCTTTCGCGTGCTGTATACCAAGTGGTTCTACTTCCGTTCCGTGGGCTTTGAGAACACCGAGGCTGCGGTAACGGGCGCATTGGACGAGCTGCGGTCACTGCCGGAGGAGCTGCCGCTGTACCAAAGGCAGATCCAGCGTTTCTTCGAGTTGGTACTGGATATAGACAAGGCCGGGCGCGAGCCCAGCCGGCAAGTCACGCGGTACTATCACTTTGACCAGCCTGACCAGCCCAGCGACCCGGAGTTGTTCCCGTTCCGTCTGCTGACCACGCGCTTTGAGCCGGTGGATGGCGATACTTGCGCGCCGGTACTGTACGCGAACACCGTGGCGGATATGATCAGCTTTTCTTTGCAGACTTGCGTGGAGCGCAGCATCACCGTGCGCCGCTGCAAGAACTGCGGACGCTACTTTGCACAGACGGGCCGTGTCAGCGCTGAGTATTGTGACCGTCCTCCGCTGGATGGTCAGTCCAGCTGCCGGTTGATGGGAGCTTTCCAGCAGTGGACGCTGAAGCAGGCGGGCGACCCGGTGTTCAAGGTTTATCGCAGGGAGTACAAACGCCGCTTTGCGTGGATCAAGGCCGGGCGTATCAGCGACAGCCAGTTCTACGCTTGGAGCGAACAGGCCAGAGAGCAGAAAAAGAAATGTGATGAGGGTATCATCACTGAGGGCGAATTCCAGCGGTGGCTGAAAGAGTCGTAGGCAAGCAGAGGGCAGGCTAATGGCCTGCCCTCTGCTTGTCACATTCAGCCGTACAGCACGGCGATAATATATTTAGTTTGTTCGCCGTTTGTGAGCGGTAGAATCGTGCAACACAGGCTTCTTTTACTCGAACGTTCATTGTCCTTGGAAAATGCCAAATTTGGTCGATTTGAACAAATCCGCCAAATCGGTTTGACTTATATTATGTGATATGATACGATTCAAATGTAAGCAGGTCCCCAAAAATCACGGAGGCTTTCCCGCGAAGCGGGAGGCAGACAAATGGAGGAGGTCGATAAAATGTCGCACAGGCTTAGAACTTGTGGAGCAGCAGCCGTCCTGCTTTTGCTTTTGACGCTGCTTTCTTCCTGCGGACAGTCCGCCGTTCAGGACGAGACGGCAACTGACTATAATCAGTATATTCCTTCTCATGGAGTCACTGCTTATACGAAAGACCTGTATATTTTCTTTGACTCCGGCCGACTGTTTTATGTAGGTCGCTCCCAGCCATCCCAGCTGTTTCCCCTTTGCTTTCAAGCGGATTGCGACCACAAAAACAGTTCCTGCACCGCTTGGCTCAATACGCCTTCAAGATCGATCTATGCTGCCGGAGATAACCTGTACTACATAGATGCAGACAAGGATGCGAATCCCGCGTTATATCGTATGGATCTTAGTGGAGGCGGCCGCGAACTGGTCAAAAGTCTGAACATACTAAACGAGGAAAGCTGGCCTGGGATCTCCTCGCTCGGGTACTCCTTTCGCGTGTATGGCTCGTATTTGGCCATAGAGCTGAATCTCTTGCAGGAGGATTCCTGGCAGCATAAGATCTATCTCACCGGAATCGACAGCAAAGATGAGGGGGTCTTTCTTTTTGGCGAGGAGGGCGACAGCGACAAGTCGTATATCGCCATTGAGTTTCGAGAGAATTGGCTGTTTGTGACGGAGAAAAATGCTGCGGACGGGACCAACACTCTATGGGGCTACAACTTTACAACGCAGGAGGCTGTCCCCTTGGTGGAGGGTTGGGATATCAGCAACTGTTTCACCGTGCAGGACGGGATCCTTTATTGGGCAGTAACAGGCGATGGAGTCTATTCAATGGATATGGAGAAAAAGTCTGTGACAAAGCATCGCAGCTTTGATCCTGTTTCGGAATATGGCGCCGCGGCATACGATGATCAGTATCTCTATTTGACAAACGCCATTCGGTATATGGACTCCCAAGGCACGGTCCCCGCGGAAGAGCGAGGTGTAAAGGTATACGATCTTCAGGGAAATTTGCAGCAATTTATCCCCGTACCTCAGGAGTCCGGAAACGCGCTGCTTCTGCTGTTTACTCCAGACTATGTCTTTTTCTGTGATGACCGTAACGGCTCCTACTGCCCGACCCTGTATTTGGAAAAGGCTGCTGTTTCATCTGGCACGGCCCAAATACTGCCCGTAGGCTGATCACTATGGCAGAGTGGGTACGGATTTTCTCTAACCGCGTCTGGCTGGGCGCCGCAGTGCTGCTCCTATTGTGCAATCTGGGCCTTTACGCAAGAGAACAGTCCTCTCAAGCGGGCGGCTCGGTACACGCTTATCGCGAGTATACGAACCAGTGGATGCAGACACTTTCCGAGGTTTCACCAGAAGATGGTCTTGCCCTATTGGAACAGGAAAATCAGACTTTGCAGGGATGGAACGCCGCAAGACTGTTGGCCCAGATGGAAGCTGGGCAGGGGCAAGTGGATGATGAGCTGCTGTCCCGCTATCGAACGCAGTATGACAACTTTGATGCGATGTTCCAAGCTGTACGGGACGGGACTGCCCCTGCGCAGGACATTGCCGCTCAGAAGGCGGTGACCCGCTGGATGGATCGCTTAACTTATCAGATGAATTATGATGAGTTCCTAAGCTCCATATCATCGCAGGCGGATATCATTCGCCGTAACCCGCTGTTTTCTGATCCTCACACATTTGTATACCGCAACGCAGACAAGACGGAGACGGATTATCTCTCAACACGGGATGCAGCGCTCAAGCTACAGCCGGGGGATGTGGTGACGTCGATCATGAAGAACCGAACCTCGGTGATATTCAGTCTGTGCTTGATGGTGGTGTCCATTACACTGATTTTGGAGCCCAAGCGATTGGGGCTGGAAACACTGGAGCGAAGCTGCGTCAACGGGCGCAGCGCTGTGACCGGATGGCGGATCGGGGTTATCGCCACGTCCGCCGCAATAGCCACATTTCTAATACAAGGCGGGATGCTGCTTCTTGGAACACTGCTCTATCGCCAGCCGTTGTTTTTAGACGCTCCGGCGCAGTCCATACCTTTTTTCCAGCGTTGGGCCGCATCGGCTACGGTCGGAGGCGTCTTGCTCTGGTATTTTCTGTTCAGTGCAGCAGGGCTGTGTGCTGTAGGGCTTCTGCTATGGCTGGCACTATCCAAGCTGCCCTCACTTCCATTAGGCTTGACCGTGTACGGCGCTGTTCTGCTGCTTGAGTTTTACTGGCTCAAGCAGTATGATGTGAACGACGCACTGTACCCATTGTCCGGCTTCAATATTTTTCGCCTGCTTCTTCCGGCGGAAGCGGCAGGACGATATCTGAATTATGATCTGCTGGGGTTCCCCGTGAGGGAGCGGACACTATTGCTCGCTGTTTCGGCGGTGTTGATCTTCGCCTGCGCGGCTGCGGCATTGATCTCCGCCCATTTCTCACGCGGAACGCGGCAGAACGGCGCAGTGTTCAAAGTCCTTCCGAGACGAGGACGGAGCAAAAGGGCATATCTGTCTCGTCACCCCAAGTCAGTGTTGGTGTACGAGTGGCAAAAGCTCCTGCTGTATTGTGGCGGGGTACTGTTTTTGGGGGTATGCGGCGTACTCCTTATGTCGCAGACACCACCTCCCGCAGCAAGCAATATGCAGCAAGTCCAGTTAGCTCAGTATATCAGCACTTACACCGGCCCTGTGGACGAGACTGTGCTGGTACAGATCCGGTCTGTCAGACAGGAGGAAAAGCAGATCTATGCTGAATCGCTGGAGGATGACAGCAAGGCAGCCTTTTGGGAATACTATGCCGCGCGTTGCTGGGCGCTGGATGAACTGTGTGCACGGTATGAGGAGCTGCTGGATATGCAGGCAGCGGGGCACGATGATCTGCAGCTATTGGACGACCAGCCCTTTGAGCGGATCTATGGCGGATCTGGCACTGACTTTCGGCTGGTGTCGGCTTGCGTCTCCTTGCTGGCGCTGTGTTTGACGATCCCCGGCGTTTTCTGGCTCGAGAGAAATCACGGGATGGAGCTGCTGTTACACAGCACCGCAGCGGGGCGAACCAGACTCTGGCGGTGGAAAGCCGTGCTTGCACTATGCGTGTCCATCGGTATTTGGCTTATTTGGAGTGGATACGAACTCTTTCAGTTTCGAAGTCTCGGTGGTTCGTGGGACGCCTGCCCTGCCAACGCCGACAGTTTGTTCTACTGGGACAGCCATCTGGGCGGCACGCCGCTGCTTGTATACCTGATCGGGTTTTATGCGTTCCGTTTGGTAGGGCTTTTATCTGCTGCCAGTGTGACGCTCTGGATATCCTCCAGACTGCCCGCCATGCTTCCAGCGGCTGGGATAAGCGCTCTCGTCCTGCTGGTGCCCGTTCTGTTAACGCAGTTGGGCGCACCCTCACTTGAATATGTATCTTGGGCAGCAAAACTTGCTGGGGATGGCTTGGCAGTGCGCTGGGCAGATGTACTTTGCTTCGGAGTGTGGACTGTTCTGGGGATAACTGCACTGGTGGCCTCGCGGCATCAGTGGCTGAGGTATCGAGGATGAAATTAACAATCAAAGGATTGACAAAAAGCTATGGGAGCATCCGGGCACTATCCCAGTTCAGCTATGAGTTCGGTCCGGGTATCTATGGTATTCTGGGTGCAAATGGGGCCGGAAAGAGTACCTTGTTTGAACTGTTGACCGACACTCTGCGGCGCGACTGCGGTGAAATCCTGTGGAATGGTGTTGACATCCTAAAGTTGGGTGGGCGATACCGAGCCAAGGTAGGCTATATGCCGCAGGCCCAAGGCTATTACCCGCAGATGACAGCCAGAGAATTCCTCTATTACATGGGCAGACTGAAAAACATTCCCCGCAAAGAGTTGGTTCAGGGGACAGAGCGGCTGCTGACGGAGGTGGGGCTGTCCGCCGCCGCAGATCGGAAGCTTGGTCAGTTTTCCGGCGGTATGCGTCAGCGGGCATTGCTGGCACAGGCTATGCTTGGAGATCCGCCGCTCCTGATTTTGGATGAGCCTACATCGGGAGTAGATCCGCAGGAACGTATCCGGATCCGCGGGCTAATCGCCCGGGCTACCCAGAATCATATTGTCTTGCTGGCAACCCATGTTGTCAGTGATGTGGAGTGTATTGCGAATCAGGTGCTGCTGATGAACAGTGGAACGCTGTTGAAATCTGGCACACCAGAGGAATTGATCGCTTCGATTGAAACAAAAGTGGCCCAACGGTTCTGCACACCGGAGGAAATTGAGTTGTATCAGCATCAGCATAGCGTGAGCCTGCTGTTCCAACGACAAGGCGGGCAGCTGCTGCGCCTGGTAGGCGATGACCTCCCGGCAGAGTTTGAACCGGCAGCTGGTATTGGTCTGGAAGAGGTTTACCTCTACTACTGTGCAGGCAACAAGGCAATCAATACTTAAATTGGAAAGCCCTGCCGAAGCCTTTACAGGAAGTGTAAAGGTACTCTTTGATTACAGCGTGGTCATTTTTGAGCTGCCATACGGCCTGACCCAAACCGTGACCCAAACGCGGAAAAAAGCAGGTGGATACAAGCGGACACAGTGGATCGCCCACTGAGCCGAAAGTACGCAAAAGCGCCGGAAAGCGCTGGACAGCAACGCTTTTCGCCCCTCATCGTATCTTCACACGCAGGAGGTCACTGGTTCGAGTCCAGCAGTCTCCACCAAAAAGTTCCTGGTTTCGTAAGAAATCAGGAACTTTTTCTGTTTATGCTCTCAAATAGTGACGCTGCATTTTGGCGTTTTTCGCATGGCCAAAACCGTGACCCAAAAGCCGATAGGTCAGGAAAGCGCCGGAGAGGGGTGGATGGCATCATCCGTCCCTCTCCGGCTGTTTTTTTGTGGGCTACATGGTCTGGCTGATGACGCTGCCGATGGTGTCGGCGGCGGAGCGCTTCATTCCCTCCGTGGCGTGGGTGTAGGTGCTGAGAGTGAAGCCCGCGTCGTAGTGTCCCAGCGCGCCGGACAGCGTCTTGACGTCCACGCCGTACTTGAGGGACAGCGTGGCGAAGGTGTGTCTGAGGTCGTGGAAGCGTATGTGCTCCGCGCCGATGGCCTTCAGGATCTTCTCATGGGTGTGCCGGAAGGAGTCCGGGTCGAACATGGTGCCGGTCTTGGGCGACACGAATAGGTAGGGACTGTGTGGGTGCTTGCTGTGCTCCTCTATGATCCGCTTTTCTTTGCAGACCTGCGTGGAGCGCAGCATCACTGTACGCCGCTGCAAAAACTGCGGACGGTACTTCGCCCAGACAGGCCGTGTCAGCGCGGAGTACTGCGACCGCACGCCGCTCGACGGTCAGTCCAGCTGCCGTGCGATGGGGGCATTCCAGCAGTGGACGCTGAAGCAGGCGGACGACCCGGTGTTCAAGATCTACCGCCGGGAGTACAAGCGCCGCTTTGCGTGGATCAAGGCCGGTCGTATCAGCGACAGCCAGTTCTACGCCTGGAGCGAGCAGGCCAGAGAGCAGAAAAAGAAATGCGACGAGGGAGCTATCACCGCGGAGGATTTCCAGCGGTGGCTGAAGGAGTTGTAGACAAGTAGAGGGCAGACCGAAGAAAGAGGCCAGCGAAACCGGAAAACTGCCGCGAGTCGAGTTTATCGAGCGGTTAAAGAAAGAAGAGGTGTGACCGATAGTCACACCTCTTCCTGTGTTGCAAAAAGCAAGCAATGAGCGCACATTTAGGAAATGGCAAAACTCGTTTTCTTAATATGGCGAGTTATAATAAAAGTCTAAGAGCCCACAAGCAAAGACGATACACCATGGAGGCGGCGTATCTGGTGTATCGCAGCTACATGGCTGCGTTGGGCGAAAAGCTGCGCAGGGCGCGGCAGGGGATGTTCCCCTGCCATGCCTTGCGCAGCTTCTCCTTTTCACTCTTTCAATCCACGGGAATACCCGACCTGCACAGTATGGCATAGCTTACAAAAAAAGTCAATGTATTTCGTTAATTATCCTTATCACTGAACTATTTACAAGCCCAGTTTCGTGTGGTATGGTTAAAGCATCAACATATGCCCATTAAAAAATATATGACAGGATGTGATCGCCATGTATCCTGCCCATATCCGCGAAACCGGAGAGCGGCAAACCGTCCAGGAGCATTGCCGGAACACGGCGGCGCTGGCCGCAACCGCACTGCGGCCACTGGGTCTGGAGAAAAGCGCCTATTTGGCCGGTCTGCTCCACGACGCCGGAAAAAACAAACAGGAGTATGCACAATACCTTTCGGAGGCTGTCAGCGGCGGGAACGCCGTCCGTGGCAGTGTCAACCATACCTTCGCCGGCGTGCGCCTTCTGCTGGATCGTTGGCACGGCGGCTGCGATACGTTCTCCTATTCCGATGTGACCGCAGAGCTGCTGGCCTTTGCCGTCGGCTCACATCACGGCCTGTTTGACTGTATCGACCCCCAGCAGCACAGCGGTTTTTTTCATCGCCAGACCAAGGAGGGGATCTTTTACGATGAATCCCGACAGGGCTTTTTGGCGGAGGTTGCTGACGAGGAGGAGCTGGAGCATCTGTTCCGCGACGCCGTCCGGGAGATGACCCCCATGCTGGATCGGCTGGCGGCTCTGTCCACCCAAGCGGACGACAATGAGGCGGATCGGGAGACCGCATTTTATATCGGTCTTCTGGCTCGGATGCTCCTGTCCGCCGTGATCGAGGGGGATCGCACGGACACCGCCGCTTTTATGGATGGGATAGAACCGCCCGTGTTCCCAGAGGATATGCGGCCAATCTGGACAGAACGGCTGGCGTTTATGGAGAAGAAGCTGGCGGCATTCCCGCGAAAAACGCCCATTGATCTGGCGCGCCACACCATCTCCGACACCTGTGCCGCCGGTGCCGCCCGGCCCGGAGGTGTCTACCGCCTGAATGTTCCCACCGGCGGCGGAAAAACGCTGGCCAGTCTCCGCTTCGCATTGACCCACGCGGCAAAGCGGAACTGCTCTCGAATTATCTTCACCGCACCGCTGCTGTCGATCCTGGATCAAAATGCCCAGGTCATCCGCGATTACATAGGGGACGACGCTTTGATACTGGAGCATCACTCCAACCTTGCCGAGCCGAAGGAGACGCCGGAGCGCTTGCAGGCGCTGGAGCTGCTCACCGCCTCCTGGTCGGCGCCGATCATTATCACCACGCTGGTGCAGCTCCTGAATACCTGCTTCAGCGGAAGGACCAGCGCCATCCGCAGATTTCACGCGCTGTGCGGCAGCGTCATCGTGATCGACGAGGTGCAGACCGTTCCCGGCAAAATGCTGACGCTGTTCAATTTGGCGGTCAACTTCCTGTCCGAGGTCTGCGGCGCCACCATTGTTCTGTGCTCCGCCACCCAGCCCTGTCTGGAGGCAGCCGACCATCCCCTGCACCGCCAGCCCGTCGATCTGGTTCCGCAGCAAAAGGCACTGTGGGACGTCTTTAAGCGCACCGACATCCAAAATGCCGGATGCGCCAAGCTGGAGGAGCTCTCGCAGATCGTCACGGAGGTACTGTCGTCGTGCGGCAGTCTGCTGGTGGTGTGCAACACAAAAAAGGAGGCGGCGTTCCTGTTTGAGTCGCTGCAAGCCGAGAATTGCCGGTGCTTCCATCTGTCCGCCGCCATGTGCATGCAGCACCGCAGGGAGACTCTGCAAGCCTTACAGTCCGCGCTGGACAAGCCCTCCGCCGACAGGCAAAGGGTTGTCTGCGTCTCCACGCAGGTGATCGAGGCCGGTGTGGACATCTCCTTCCAGCGGGTGATCCGCTTCTCCGCCGGAATGGACAGTGTCGTGCAGGCGGCAGGGCGGTGCAACCGGCACGCCGAGCAAAAGAAGCCCGCCCCCGTCCGTCTCATCCGGTGTACCGACGAGCGGCTGCGTGGTCTGGACGACATCGTGCGCGGACAGAACGCCACCACCGCGCTGCTGACCGCCTTTTCCAAAACGCCGGAGGCTTTCCAGCACGATCTGTCCTCCGAGGAGGCCATCCGGTTCTACTATCGCCGGCTATACACAGAGATGGAGCCCGGCTTTCAGGACGACCAAACCCAGGCGCACGGCTCCCTCTATCATCTGCTGGCGGACAACCCCCGGTATGCAGACGCCAACTGCGTGCAGGCGGAGCGTTACCTTCTGCGGCAGGCGTTCCGTCTGGCAGGCGGCCTTTTTCAGGTGTTCGACGAGGACACCAGCGCCCTGCTCGTACCCTACGGAAAAGGGCGCGAGCTGCAAAACACGCTGCGAAACGCCGCTCAGGTCTACGGGCAGAAGGATTGGGCGGTCATTCGCGGCTGCATTGACGGGGCAAAGGGCTACTGCGTCAGCGTCTACCGCTATCAGCTGGAGCGGCTTGAAAGCCTCGGCGCCGTGACCTCACTGTTCGACGGCGGCATACTGCTGCTGTCCGATGGCTTTTATAACGAACATACCGGTTTTTCCCTGGAGGCCGGTACCCGTGATTTTCAGGAGGTGTAGCGATTGAAAACAGAACATCCCAACATCGTAGAGTTTGAGGTATACGGCGACTACGCCCTCTTCTCCGACCCTCTCATGCGTCTGGGCGGTGAAAAGTGCAGCTATCAGGTGCCCACCTATGAGGCACTGAAGGGCATTTTATCCTCTGTATACTGGAAGCCCACCTTCATCTGGCGGATCCTGGACGTGCGGGTCATGAACCCCATCCAGACCGAGGTGAAGGGCATCCGCCCCATCAAATACGGCGACGGCAAGAACGATCTGGCCTATTACACTTATTTGAAGAACTGCCGCTATCAGGTGCGGGCCTGCTTCGACTGGAACGACAACCGTCCGGAGCTGTGCGGCGACCGAAATGAGAACAAACACCACTGCATTGCCCGCCGAATGATCGAAAAGGGCGGGCGGCGTGATATTTTTCTGGGTACCCGGGAATGTCAGGGCTATGTAGAGCCCTGCGTATTCGGAAACGGCGCAGGCGCCTACGACGATCTGCCGGAGCTGGGCTTCGGGCTGATGTACCACGGCATTACCTACCCGGACGAGGCCTACTCGGAGGAGACCCGCGGACGGATGACTGCCCGGTTTTGGTACCCGGTCATGAAAAACGGCGTCATTCACTTTCTCCCGCCGGAGGATTGTCCGGGGCAGAAGCCTCTGCGGGAGATGCCTATGAAGAGCTTTTCCGCCGACGAGGGCAATTTTATCGGTCTGCGGGAATTTGGGGAGGTGGAGTAAATGGGACTGATGCAGCAAGCCTATGACACCTACTGTGCCATGGAGTCGCAATACGCCGGCATCTACGGCAAGGCGAAGGAGCCGCTGGTTCCTGTTTCGCACCAAATCGTAAACGCAGAGCTGGAGCTCACTCTGGACGCGGACGGTCGTCTGCTGGACGCCCGTTCCGTCGAGGCGGAGCAGGCCGCCACGATCATCCCTGTGACGGAGAGCTCCTCGGGAAGAACGGGCGACACCACCTGCGCGCACCCCCTGTGCGATCAGATACGATTTCTCTCTGCGCTGTATCCCGCAAAATACGAAAGCTACCTGACACAGCTGCACCGCTGGGAGGATTCCCCCTATGGCCACCCCAAGCTCTCCGCCATCGCCCGCTATGTGGAGAGGGGGACAATCGTTGAAGACCTGGCGCAGCGGGGTGTGATCTCCCTGAACGAAAAGGGGCTACCCACCAAGGAAAAACAGGTGGTCCGCTGGCGCGTAGAGACAGGTGTGGAAAATGAGACGCCTGCCTGCTGGCAGGATCAGAGCCTCTTCCAAGCCTTCATCGACTACTATGCATCCACAAGATCTGAGAAGCCCGCGTTTTGCATGGTCTCCGGAGTGCTTGCCCCGCCGACCCGCCAGCATCCGAAAAAAATCATCAACCTGTATGCCAATGCCAAGCTGATCTCCGCCAACGACACCAGCGGCTTTACCTATCGGGGCCGCTTCACAGACGATTCGCAGGCCGCGACCATGAGCTACGAGGCGTCGCAGAAGATCCACAGCGCGCTGCACTGGTTGGCGGCGACCCAAGGCGTCTTCATCGGCGGGCGCACCTTCCTGTGCTGGAATCCGCAGGGCATTGAGATCCCCAAACCGCAGGCCGCCTTCCTGCGGCGGGGCGCCGCCAAGCAGATAAAATACTCCGACTATCGAAAGGCGTTGTCGGAAACGCTCCGGGGCTGGCAGGAGACGATCCCGCGGGACGCCGGCGCCGTAGTGGCCGCCTTTGACGCCGCCACATCCGGACGTCTTTCCCTCACCTATTACAGCGAGCTTCCGGCCTCTGATTTTCTGGAGCGCCTGCACAACTGGGATGCACTTTGCTGCTGGGAGCATTCCTCCTTCGGCATACAGTCGCCCTCGCTTTCGCAGATCGCGGACTGCGCCTTCGGCACGGTGCGCGTCTCCGACAAGCAGACAAAGCTGGAAACGGACGAGCGCGTCATGCGCCAGCAGGTACAGCGGCTGCTCTCCTGCCGGGTGGACCGGGGCAAAATGCCGGCGGATATCGCCCGCGCTGCGGCGGCCAAGGCGTCCAACCTGCAGATCATGGACGCCGCCCTGCGGGAAACGGTATTGTTCACCGCCTGCGCGGTGCTTCGGAAATACAAATATGATTGGTACAAGGAGGAATGGGGCATGGCACTGGAACCGCAGAAGAAGGATGTCAGCTATCAGTATGGACGGCTTCTGGCCGTGTTTGAAAAACTTGAGCGAGACACCTATGACCCCAATGAACAGCGAGAGCCCAACGCGATCCGGATGCAGTCCGTGTTCGCAAAGCGTCCACTCTACGCCAGCCGGATCATCTGGGAGCAGTTGAAAAAGGCGTACTACCCCAAACTCAAGCCCGGCGCCAGAACAAAATACGACCGCATCATCGAGCAGATCATCCAAGAAATTTCCTCCTTCCCGCAGGCGGAACAGGAGGAGGCCCTGAAGGACACCTATCTCTTTGGGTACTATCTGCAGCGCAGTGCGCTGTACACATCCGGCAAGACCGAAAACAGTCAGGAGGAAGAATAAATGAGCAGCTTGCAAAACAAGATCGATTTTGTGGCACTGGTCTCCGTGACCCGCGCCAACAGCAACGGTGACCCCCAGAACGGCAATCGCCCGCGCACCGACCTGAACGGCTTCGGTGAGATCTCCGACGTGTGCATCAAGCGCAAGATCCGCAACCGGATGCAGGATCTGGGCAAGCCCATCTTCGTTCAGTCGGAGGATCGGTGCAGCGACGGCTGCGGCAGCCTCAGCGAGCGGGCCTCCGCCGCTATGAAGGGCATCAAGGATCGGGAGGAATATGCCCGGCGCGCCTGCGAGACATGGCTGGATGTGCGTGCCTTTGGGCAGGTGTTCGCCTTTAAGGGTAAGGATGATGCAAAGGGCTTGTCCTGCGGTGTGCGCGGGCCGGTTTCGGTGCATCAGGCCGCCAGCATCTCTCCTGTGGAGATCGAATCCATCCAGATCACCAAGAGTGTGAATGGCAAGAAGAATGAACAAGGGGAGGCCCGCACCTCCGACACCATGGGTATGAAGCACTTTGTCCGCTTCGGCCTGTACGAGATCAAGGGCTCCATCAATGTCCAGCTGGCGGAAAAGACCGGCTTCTCCGAGGAGGACGCCGACACGGTCAAGGAATGTCTGCGCACCCTCTTTGTGAACGATGCCTCCTCCGCACGGCCCGACGGCTCCATGGAGGTGGTGAAGCTGTTCTGGTGGCGCCACAGCTGCAAGGACGGGCAGTACTCCTCCGCAAAGGTCCACCGCTCCGTCAAGGTCGCGCTGCGGGACGCGGGTACCATCCCCACCTCCGCAGACGACTATGTGATCTCGCTGGAGGCGCTGCCGGGTCTGGAGCCGGAGGTGATCGATGGCATATAATGAGGAGGACTTCCTACAGCTCTCCGGCTTACAGCATTTTCGGTTTTGCAGGCGGCGGTGGGCGCTGATCCACATCGAGCACCAGTGGGCGGAAAACTACCGCACCATTGACGGCGCGATCCTCCACGAAAACGCCCACGACACGGACCTTCAGGAGCGGCGGGGCGACCGCTTTATTACGCGTGGCGTCAGCGTCTATTCCGCGGAGTTGGGTGTATCCGGACAGTGCGACGTACTGGAATACCACCGGGGCTCCGTCGGGATCCCCCTCTCCGGGAAAGAGGGACTGTGGCAGCCGTACCCGGTGGAGTACAAGCGGGGCCGCCCCCGCGAGGACACTGGCGACACCCTGCAGCTATGCGCGCAGGCCATGTGCCTGGAGTCCATGCTCTGCTGCGACATCCCTGAGGGCGCACTCTATTACGGGGAGATCCGCCGGCGAGAGAGAATTTCCTTCACCCCGGAGCTGCGCGCAGGGGTGCGGGAGCTGCTGGCGGAAATGCACGAGCTGTACCGTCGGGGCTATACCCCCAAGGTCAAGCCCACCAAATCCTGCAATGCCTGCTCCTTGAAGGAGCTGTGCCTGCCCAAGCTGATGAAAAGCAGAGCCGTCTCCGCGTATCTCCGGGCAGCCATGGAGGAATCACCATGAAGCAGCTTCTCAACACGCTATTTGTCACCTCCGAGGACATTTACCTCTCGCTGGAGGGGGAAAATGTGCTGGCAAACCGAGACAAGACCGTCGTCGCCCGCTACCCGCTGCACACGCTGCAAGCCATCGTCAGCTTCTCCTACGCCGGTGCCTCCCCTGCGCTGATGGGCAAATGTGCGGAGGCCGGGATCGGTCTGGCCTTCTGCTCCCCGCACGGACGTTTCTTTGCCCGCACCTGCGGCGAGAGCAGCGGCAACGTACTGCTCCGTCGTGAGCAGTACCGTATCGCTGACGACCCCGCTCGCAGCTGTGAGATAGCCCGCACCATGATCTTCGGCAAGCTGAGCAACGGTGCCGCCAGCATCCAGCGCACCCTGCGGGATCACGCGCCCCGCGTGGCGGACTGCGGATTGGAAAAAGCCGCTGCCAACCTCCGTGCTATGCTGCCACAGGTGCTGGCTGCCGCTGACTTGGACTCCCTGCGGGGAATAGAGGGCGCTGCTGCCACCGCGTATTTCGACGTCCTCGATCATATGCTCCTGAGCCGGAAGGAGGCATTCTTCTTCCACGGACGAAGCCGTCGGCCGCCGCTGGATCGGGTAAACGCCATGCTGTCCTTCGCCTACAGTCTGCTGGCACACGACTGTGCCAGCGCCTTGGAAAGCGTCGGATTGGACAGCTATGTAGGCTTCCTCCACCGCGACCGGCCGGGACGGCAATCGTTGGCGCTGGATCTGATGGAGGAGCTGCGACCCTGCATGGCAGACCGCTTCGTGCTGACCCTCGTGAACAATCGAATGCTGCGCCCGGAGGACTTTCAGATGCAGGACAGTGGCGCGGTGCTGCTGTCCGATGACGGCCGCCGGAAATTCCTGAAGACCTGGCAGGAGCGGAAGCAGGACACGCTGGCCCACCCCTATCTGGGGGAAAAGCTGAGTTGGGGTATGATCCCCTATGCGCAGGCGCTACTGCTGGCTCGCTGCCTCCGCGGCGACTTGGACGGCTATCCGCCGTTTTTATGGAAGTGATGCTATGCTGGTGCTGATTACATACGATGTAAACACCGAGGACGCCGCCGGACGCAAGCGCCTGCGGCAGATCGCTAAAAAGTGCGTGGACTACGGACAGCGGGTGCAAAATTCCGTGTTTGAGTGCCTGCTGGACGCAGGGCAGTGCCGCCGCCTGCAGGCGCAGCTCCTGTCCATCATGGATCCTGAGAAAGACAGTCTGCGCTTTTACTATCTGGGGAAGCAATATGAGAAAAAAGTGGAGCATTTCGGTACGAAGAGCACCTATCTGCCGGAGGATCCCCTGATCCTCTGACACACGCCGCCCGGCGCGGCAGTGGTACGGCGCACGGGTATCCGGGACGCGCCTTCCCGCCCCCCGCGAAGTCCAAGTGACCAGAGATTGCCGGGAGGTTCGCAAGGCTTTTCCCGAGAAAACGCCGGTCTTTCTCCGGGTTTCTCAGGCAACCACCCCGTATTTTTCCCCAGAAACGCAAAATTTCTACTTATTTGTCAAAGATCCGCAGGTAAAACTGTGCATCTTTGCTGTCGCCCCCCCTCGCGGGGGGCGTGGATTGAAATTGTGGCTTCTGAGACATCTGGTAGACCTGCACCTGTCGCCCCCCCTCGCGGGGGGCGTGGATTGAAATATCACTGATGATACAAGGTTACAGAGGACAGCACTGTCGCCCCCCCTCGCGGGGGGCGTGGATTGAAATGCTCTGAGTACGGTATAAGCCCGTAGTGCTATTGTCGCCCCCCCTCGCGGGGGGCGTGGATTGAAATATCCAGCGTACCAGTGAAGAAGTAGTCCCACGGAGTCGCCCCCCCCTCGCGGGGGGCGTGGATTGAAATCATAACGTTTTGCGGGAAGGTGTTGGAATATGGCGGTCGCCCCCCCTCGCGGGGGGCGTGGATTGAAATTTCATCAACCGATGCTTCTGGCCACTGTTCCAGAATGTCGCCCCCCTCGCGGGGGGCGTGGATTGAAATCCGAGGGCCGCATCGACTACAGCGACCACTACCGCGTCGCCCCCCTCGCGGGGGGCGTGGATTGAAATCAGAAGGTCAACATGAGCACGGAGCAGCGCCTGCAGTCGCCCCCCTCGCGGGGGGCGTGGATTGAAATCACCCTGACCGTGGACGCCGAGTAGCCCTGCTTGGAGTCGCCCCCCTCGCGGGGGGCGTGGATTGAAATACTTTCATGGCTTGGTCAAATGTCCAGTGTTTCGTCGCCCCCCTCGCGGGGGGCGTGGATTGAAATTTTAACGAAGTCCACGCCTTTGAGAACTACAACAGTCGCCCCCCTCGCGGGGGGCGTGGATTGAAATCATCGCGTCGGTGATCGCCATGGCGGGGGATGAGGTCGCCCCCCTCGCGGGGGGCGTGGATTGAAATACCTTCATCGCTTCGTCAAATGTCCAGTGTTTCTGGTCGCCCCCCTCGCGGGGGGCGTGGATTGAAATCCGAGGGCCGCATCGACTACAGCGACCACTACCGCGTCGCCCCCCTCGCGGGGGGCGTGGATTGAAATCACCCTGACCGTGGACGCCGAGTAGCCCTGCTTGGAGTCGCCCCCCTCGCGGGGGGCGTGGATTGAAATTCAAGCGAATTTGCCGCCGCTCATCTCCTGCCCGTCGTCGCCCCCCTCGCGGGGGCGTGGATTGAAATCGCGAGCGGGAAGTCCTGCATCTTACGCTGAACCACGTCGCCCCCCTCGCGGGGGCGTGGATTGAAATTGAAGATCGCGCCGGGGCGCGCGTCCTGAAATGGTCGCCCCCCTCGCGGGGGCGTGGATTGAAATACGGCGGCGGATGCGCCCTCCGCCGTGGCAGCCATGTCGCCCCCCTCGCGGGGGCGTGGATTGAAATAACAACAGTCCCGCCAATGTGGACAAGTCCCGCTGTCGCCCCCCTCGCGGGGGGCGTGGATTGAAATAGCCATAATATTACGCAATTCCTTTCGTTAGATGTCGCCCCCCTCGCGGGGGGCGTGGATTGAAATTGCGAGGATACGATCTACCGGTATCTCCGGCGCGTCGCCCCCCTCGCGGGGGGCGTGGATTGAAATTCGAAGTAGATGCCGCCAATGTCCGGGCGGTAGCGTCGCCCCCCTCGCGGGGGGCGTGGATTGAAATCGCAATCCCGTGTACATCGGCAAGCTGCGCTGGAGTCGCCCCCCTTGCGGGGGCGTGGATTGAAATATCGAGGAGGTGGAGTAGATGCCGGTGATGAGTGAGTCGCCCCCCTCGCGGGGGGCGTGGATTGAAATTGCCGCTCACACAGCTCCACGCCGGTCACGGCCGTCGCCCCTTCGCCCAGTTTGCCCGCCGGGTGCGCCCTCATGTCGGCCGGAGAAGTCCAGCTTCGTGCCGTCCGTGGTAATGTATCCGGTTTCGTTCCAGTTGTTCGTCTCTCCGAAAAACTCCTTTGCAGATTTTACATGGCCTTTTTTCTCCGTCTCCACAGGCGCTTTCAGTGAAAACTGCGGCTTGACATTCTCGCCATCGGTGAGTATACCGGTATCAGAAGGTCTTGGCGAGGTTACTTCCGAATGCGTTTCTGCAGAGAAGGAAGTTTTGCTGGTTACCTTCTTTTTTCTACATCAAGAAGGTCGTACAAATACGATTTCCCATCTGCATCATTGCGGATTAAGAGCGTCCCGCCGTAGACAGTATAGTGGTCTATGGCTTTTTTTGCGTTCAAAATAGGAACCGCAAACTGCGTATCATACCGATATGCGGGCGTTTGGCAGGACGGGGAAGTACCCGCCTTGAGGGATGGGAATAACGCCGCGACTACTTTTTCAGCGCGGCCAGACGGCGGCACGCCTCCTTAACGGTGTCCTCCTCGAAGGCGTAGCACATTCTGAACCAGCCGGGTCTGTCACAGCCGAACAGCTGACCGGGGGACACATTGATCATCAGGTCGTTGTAGATCTTCTGCCACAGCACATGCTCCTCGGCAAACTCCTGCTTGTCCATGTAGGCGGAGAAGTCGGCCATGATGAAGATGCCGGCCTGTGCCTTCATGGTGGGCACGCCGATGTCCGCAAGGCCCTTGGTCATGATCTCGTAGGCGGTCTTGAGCCGTTGGCGGGACAGATCCATGACGCCCTCCAGCTCCGGGGATTGCAGCAGCGCCCTCAGCAGGGACTGGGTATGGGAGGAGACACAGGAGTAGTAGGTGATGGAGCCGAAGCTCTGAATGATGGCGGGGTTGAAGGAGAAGCACATGCCGGTACGGAAGCCGGACAGCACGAAGTCCTTGGCAAAGCTGCTGGTGACATGAACGCGGTGCCGGTAGCCGGCGGGCACCAGCTTCAGGGTGCTGACATAGTGGGCTTCGGGATCGAACACCGTCTGGGCGTAGATCTCGTCGGAGATGATCTCCAGATCGTGGGCCATGGCGAAGTCGATGACGTGGCGGACGGCGTCCGCCTTATAGACGATGCCGATGGGGTTGTTGGGGGAGGAGAACAGCACGGCACGGACGCGCCTGCCCTCCGCCGTCACCCTTTCATAGGCAGCCTCGAAGGCGTTTCTGTCCAGCGTCTCGTCGCAGGGCACGTCCACGGCGATGACGCCGGCGCGCTCGTTGATGTCGTCCACGAAGCTGGAGTAGTAGGGCGCGGGGATGAGGAACACATCGCCCGGCTTGGCCTGCAGCACGGGCTCCATCTTCTTGTAGATCCACAGGGGTCCGAGGGCGTTGACAGTCATCAGCGCCACGTCGTTGGCGGCCTTTAGGGGGTCGCCCTGATCGGCGTATTCCTTGACGGTGCCGGAGTCCAGCGCGGCGTTGAAGATCACGCCGTACCACTCGTTCTCAACAAGGAAGTCCGCGTTCTCGATTTCCTCGATCTTGCCCTGATCCAGCTTGTGGGCGAACAGGCGGCCGGGATTGGCTGCCATCAGCTCCTCGGCCTTGCCGGCGGAGCGGCGATAGGTGATGTGGACTTCGTAGCCCTGCTCCAGCAGCAGCTTGGCCGTCTCCAGGCCGACACCCTGCGTACCGCCGGTCACCAGTACCTTTTTCATAGTGCTTACCTCCATTATCGTAAAAATTTTTGTGTTATGCGCTCTTTTTCTTCAGAAGGACATCCTTCTCGTTGAAGTCCTCGTATTTCCGCTTCTTGATATACTTGGTATAGATCATGCCCGCGAAGATCACCAGACCGGCGTAGCCGGAGATGGGGTAGATAATGCTGATCATGGTGGAGAAGGACAGCTGGCCGCCGAAGATGCTGACGATGGCCGTGACCACGGCCGCGATGCGGTAGGCCCAGCTCTTGGAATCGGAGGACACCTTGTTGCAGACGGTGTACAGCATGGGAACGGCAGTGGTGTAGATGCCCAGCAGCACCGTGGCCAGCGAGGCGATGATCATGATGGCCCGGCCGATATTGCCGTTGAGGCCGTAATACTCCGAGAACGTGGAGCCGGCGGCGGAGGAGCGCAAAAAAGTACAAATTATCGGGGGATTTTCATAGAAGCCCCCATCCCCCGCAGGCTACAATAGTGCCATGAAACGATACGATGCGCAGTACCGCGTATCGGGAAAGGCGGATATGATATGACTTCTTTTCAGCGTGTAGCGGCCGCCCTGAGCCATCAGGAGGCCGACCATGTACCGGTGTACCCCATTCTGTGCGGCATCAACCGGAAGCTGGTGGACGCCACCTATGAAAAATGGGCCACCGACGCGGAGACGTGCGCGGCAGGCTTTCTGAAAACGGCGGAGCTGTTCGATCTGGACTGCCTGGTGACGCTTATCGACCTGTCCATTGAGTGCGACGCCTGGGGGCAGAAGCTGATCTTTCCGGAGAACGAGGCGCCTCATCCGGATTACAGCGATCCGGTGATCCGGGAGATCGAGGACTACGCCAAGATCAAAAAGGTGGACTACCGCACCAGCAGGCGGATGATGATGCACATCGACGTATGCCGCCGTCTGGTGGAGGCCAAGAAGGGCCGGATGCCCATTGTGGCCTTTGTGTTCGGCCCGCTGGGTACGCTGTCCATGCTGCGCAACCAGCAGGATCTGTACATGGATCTGTACGACGATCCCGACGCCGTCAAGGCCGCCACATGGCAGGTGGCGGAGACGCTGGCGGACTATGTGGGCGCGCTGTGCGACACAGGCGTGGACGCCATCATGTGGGACACGCTGTTCGCCAGCGGCTCCATCATGAGCAAGGACATGTGGCGGGACATGGAGGCCGAGCCCATGCGAATGCTGGCGGAGACGGTGCGGCAGCACGGCTGCATGAACATGATCCACAACTGCGGCCAGCGCATCTATTTCGACGCCCAGATCGAGGCAGTCGACCCGGTGGCCATCTCGTTCCTGTATCCGCCGGACGACTGCGCGGACTACGCCGCGTGCAAGGCCAAGTACGGAGACAGGGTGGCGCTCATCGGCGCGGTGACACCGGCCAATGCCGTCATCGGCACCGACGAGGAGTGGGATGAGCAGTGCCGCAGCCAGATCGACGCCATGGCCGCCGGCGGCGGCTTCCTACTGGCCACAGGATGCGAGTACCCCGCCAACGCCACCTTCGACCGGGCGCAGCGGATGATCGACATCGCCAAGACCTACGGCGCGTACCGGAAATGACGAAGCTGGATGTGGTAACGGGGTTCCTGGGCGCGGGAAAGACCACGCTTCTGCAAACATACCACCGCTGGCTGACGGGTAAGGGCGTCACCAGCTGTATCATCGAGAACGAGTTCGGTGCCGCCGGTGTGGACGGCGCCGTTCTCCGCGGCAGCGGCGCGGCGGTACGGGATATCTCCGGCGGCTGCGTGTGCTGCACGCTGAAGGTGACGCTGCGGGAGCTGCTGTGGGAGCTGGCCGGGCAGGTGGAGCGCGTCATTCTGGAGCCCTCCGGCCTGTTCTGCGGCGACGACCTGCTGGACATTCTCCGCAGTCCCGGCTGCCCGGTGGAGCCGGGGATGTGGTGCGGCATCATCGACCCGGCCATGCTGCCGCTGATGAACGGCGAGGATCGGGCGGTGCTGGACAGCGAGATCGTCCACGCCGGGAGCTTGCTGCTCAGCAAGACCCAGTACATCTCCGCGCTGGAGCGCCGCCGGGCGGCGGAGGAGGTGCGGCGGATGCTGGAGCCGGCGCCGCTGCTGTATACCGCGCCGTGGACGGAGCTGGAGCCGGATCTCTGGTTCCCGGCGCTGCAGCGGGCGGGCACCGTGATACGGCCCCATACGCGGCGGCGGTTCGACCACACCAATATGTTCCAAAGCACCAGCTTCGCGGCGCGGCGCGTGCCGTCGGAAGCGGCGCTGCGCCGCAGCCTGCAGGCGCTGCTGCGGGGCGAGGCGGGGCAGATCCTGCGCATTAAGGGCACCGTCCGGACGGAGGGCGCGCTGTGGCAGGTGAACGGCACGCCGGACGCCCTGTCGGTGCAGCCGGCGGCGGACGGGCCGGAGGGTCTGAACATTATCGGGCGCGGCCTTGACCGGCGGCGGATACGCCAGCTCCTGCCATGAAAAACAGCCGCCCGCAGGCGGCTATTCAGGAGCGTTGGGACAGGTCGTCCCGGTACTTTTTGGGCGAGACGCCCTGATACTTCTTGAACACGCGGGAGAAGTAGCTCTGGTCGCCGAAGCAGCACTCGTTGGCAATGTCGATCAGCGGCATGGCGGTGGCGGTCAGCAGCTTCTTGCTGTGGTTGACGCGGGCCTGATTGATGTAGTCCGTGATGCTCATGCCCGTCTCCTGCTTGAAGATACTGCTGAGGTAGGACTTGCTGAGATAGACCTCCCCGGCGATCTCCTCCAGCGTGATGCGGCGCAGGCAGTTGCTGCGGATATAGTCCATGGTCTTGAACACGATGTCGGAGTGGCGGATGTCCGCGTAGTCGAAGGAGACGGCGATGAACTGCTCAATGACCGCCGAGAGCCAACGGCTCAGCTGGTCGACGGAGTCGCAGTGGTCGATCTCCTGCATGTAGGCGGCGCTGTAGCGGAAAATGTCGCCCACGTCTGCACCGGAGGAGATGACGGAGCGGGAGATAATGACGATCAGCTCCAGCGTCCGGGCCTTGATGTCGGAGATGTTCCCGGCGTGGTAGAAGAAAATGTGGCCCAGCAGCCGGTTCAGCAGATCCTGTGAGCCGGCGCGATCCTGCTTTCTGATAAGCTCGCACAGCTGGTTCTCCGCGGACAGGATGTAGTCGTAATGCTCCTTCTCGTCCATGTACTTGCTGCGCATGTCGTAGATGGCGTTGAGGAACTGCTGCTGGTCGTAGCTGCGCTTCTGCTCGAAGCTGCTGTGGTGCAGGCTGCTGGCGGAGGCCGACAGCAGCAGCGCCAGCTGGCGCACCTGCAGCGTGGTCATGCGGGGAAGCTGCTCAATGGCGCTGCGTGAGTATGGATATTCGGTGTAACATGTGATATCCTGAATATCACCCATGACGATGGGCCCGGCGATCATGCCGCCGCCCAGACTGCCGGAGCCGTCCAGAATGGCGGCGGCCACGAACACCATGGCCTTGGGACAGTAGTAGATGAAATGTCCGTCCCAGCGATAGGCCTCGCTGAGGCCATACAGGTGGGTGTTGAACTCGTTCTTCTGCTGGTAGGGACACTCCCGGCAGAAGCGGGCGGCACAGGCCTCGTCATAGAACTGCTCCGGCGAATCCGGGTAGATGGGGCTGACGCTGACGCCGGTCAGGGAGGACAGGGCGCGGCACAGCGCCGCATTTTCTTCTTTCATGGCAAACCTCACAAAAACAGGAAAGAAAGCTCACTATATTACAGCGATTTTAATCATATCAACCCTGCCCGGGAATGTCAAGGGCGGCAGGGTGCGAAGGAGGACGACCGTATGCAGCCACATATCCATCTGAACGAGGGTCTGGGCATCCGCTGCGCCATCCTGCCGGGTGATCCGGCGCGGGTGGAGCGGATCGCCGCATATCTGGACGACGTGTGTGACCACGGCAGCCACCGGGAGTACCGCAGCATCAGCGGAACGTGGCGGGGCGTGCCGGTGCTGGCCATGTCCACGGGCATGGGCGGGCCCTCCACGGCCATCGCCGTGGAGGAGCTGCGCCGCATCGGCGTGGAGAGCCTGCTCCGCATCGGCTCCTGCGGCGCTTTGCAGAGCGGCATCGCCGTGGGAGAGCTGCTTCTGGTGCAGGCTGCCGTCCGCGACGAGGGTACCTCCCGGGCCTATGTGCCGGAGGGATACCCGGCGGTGTCCGACGCGGCGCTGCTGGCGCTGTGCGCCCGAAGCGCACGGCGGCGGGGGCTGAAGGCCCATATCGGACTGGTGCGCAGCCACGACAGCTTTTACATCGACGGGCAGGAGGACGTGAACCGTCTCTGGAGCGGCCGGGGCGTGCTGGGCTCCGACATGGAGACGGCGGCTCTGCTGGCCGTGGCCCGTCTGCGGGGCCTGCGGGCCATGAGCATCCTGAACACCGTGGTGCCGTGGGGCGGCGATACACTGGGCGGCATCGGTGCGTACAGCGGCGGCGCGGAGGCGGCGGCGCGGGGTGAGGCAGCCTCCATACAGGTGGCGCTGGACGCCTGCGCCGCCATAGAGAGAGGGGAGGACTGGCTGGCATGATACGGATCACCAACGGCGAACGGACAGCAGAGCTGACATGGGACGGCGTGCGGGTATCCGTGTCCCGGCTGCTGGAGCAGGCGGGGCTGCATCCCGACCGTCCCTGCGGCGGGCAGGGGCGCTGCGGCAAGTGCCGGGTGCTGGCCCACGGCGCTCTGTCCCCCGCCGCGCCGGAGGAGCGAAGGCACCTGACGGCGGCGGAGCTGGACGCCGGGATGCGTCTGGCCTGCATGGCGCAGATCTGCGGCCCCGACGCGGACATTGAGCTGCCGCAGGAGAGCCGTATGCTGGTGGAGACAGGTCTGCCGCTGCAGCGGCTGGAATGGGCGCCGTGGGCCGCGGGGCTGGGGCTCAGCGTGGACATCGGCACTACCACCGTGGCCGCCTATCTGTGGGATCTGGACGGCCGGAGACAGCTGGGCGTGATGTCCTGCAAAAATCCGCAGGAGCGGCTGGGCGCCGACGTGGTGTCCCGGCTGGATGCATCGCTGGCGGGGCGCGGCGGCGAGCTGCGCCGGTGCATGACGGCGTGTCTCGCGGAGCTGGCGGAGGGGCTGTGCCGGCAGGTGGGACGGCCCGTAACGGACATCGGCGGCGCGGTCATCACCGGCAACACCGCCATGCTGTACCTGCTGCGGGAGCTGGACGTACATGACATCGCCCTTGCGCCGTTTCAGGCGCGGCACCGCTTCGGGGAATACCTCCCGGCGGCGGCGCTGGGGCTGCACTGGGCCCCGGACTGCCGGGTATACCTGCCGCCCTGCATCTCCGCCTATGTGGGCGCGGACATCACCTGCGGACTGCTGGCCTGCGGCGCTTTGCAGGCAGAGGGCCCCGCTCTGCTGGCGGATGTGGGTACCAACGGAGAGATGGCGCTGCTGTCCGGCGGCACCATCCACTGCTGCGCCACGGCGGCGGGCCCCGCCTTTGAGGGCGTGGGCATCTCCTGCGGCAGCGGCGCGGTACCGGGAGCCATCGACGCGGTGACAGCGGAGGACGGCGCGCTGCACGTCCACGTCATCGGCGGCGGCGAGGCGCGCAGCCTGTGCGGCTCCGGTCTTCTGGACGCGGTAGCTGCCCTGCGGCGGCTGGAGCTGGTGGAGGACAGCGGCTTCATGGAGGAGGACAGCCTGCCCCTGTCCGGGAGCGCGGCCCTGCTGCGCCGGGATATCCGGGCGTTCCAGCTGGCCAAGAGCGCCATCTGCGCCGGAGTGGACACGCTGCTGTACACGGCGGGCGTCCGAGCGTCGGAGGTCAAGACCGTGTGGTTGGCCGGCGGCTTCGGCTGCAAGCTGTCGCCGGAGAGCGCCGGCGCGGTGGGCATGCTGCCGTTGGCGCTGGCGCCGTCCGTCCGGCCCGTGGGCAACGCGGCGGCAGCCGGTGCGGCCCTGCTGCTGTGCAGCCGCCGGTTTGAGACGGAGGCGGCAGACATCACGGCGGCGGCACGGGTGGTGGAGCTGGCCGCCGACCCGGTATTTCAGGAGCGATTTATAGAGGACATGCTGCTGGCGGAGGTGACGGAATGACGGAGCTGCTGACACTGGCCCGCGACGCGGGCTTTGAGGAGACGACGCCGCTGCAGGCGGCGCAGCTGGTGTTCCGGCCGGAGGTGCGGGACATGTGCCGCGCCGACCGGTGCAGCAGCTACGGGAAAAGCTGGTGCTGCCCGCCGGCCTGTCCCTCGCTGGAGGAGATGACCCGGCGGATGTGGGACTACGGCCAGGGTGTGCTGGTGGAGACAGTGGGCACCATGGCCGACGATTTCGACTACGAGGCCATGATGGAGGCGGAGACGCGGCACAAGACGCGGTTCCGGCAGCTGACGCAGGCGCTGTACCACCGGTACGGGCGGGAAAACGTGCTGCCCATGGGGGCGGGCACCTGCCGCCGCTGCGCCAGATGCACCTATCCCGACGCGCCCTGCCGCTTCCCGGAGGAGCAGGTGGTGTCCATGGAGGCCTACGGCCTGCTGGTCAGTCAGGTGTGTCAGGACTGCGGCGCGGTCTACTACCACGGGCCCCGCACCATGACGTATGTAAGCTGTATTTTCCTGCGCCGGGGCGCAGAGGGCGGAAATAAGTGAGGTATTGCGATGAACGATAAGAAGCTCGTCCTGCTGGACGGTGCCGTGGGCACCGGCCTGTGGGCAAAGACAGACAACAAGGTGGCGGTGTGGCGGTACAATCTTGAAGATCCCCGGATCGTGCAGGAGCTGCATCAGGAGTATCTGGACGCCGGGGCGCAGATCATACTGGCCAACACCTTCGGCGCCAACCGCATGGCGCTGCGGGGCACGGACTACACGGTGGAGGAGATCGTCTCCGCCGGTGTGCGGCTGGCCCGGGAGGCGCTGGCCGGGCGGGCGGAAACGGCGCTGTCCATCGGGCCGCTGCCGGTGCTGCTGGAGCCCTACGGCGATCTCAGCGAGGAGGAGGCCTACGAGCTGTTCGACCAGCAGATCTCCGCCGGCGCGGCGGAAAAGCCGGATCACATCTTCCTGCAGACCTTCATGGATCTGCGGATGCTGCAGATCGCGGCGCGGGCCGCCGTGCGCCACGGCATCCCCGTCTCCGCCATGATGACGTTCACGGAGGTGGGTAAGACCATGATGGGCAACTCCGTGCAGGACTTCGTGGAGGGCATGCGGGAGTTCCCGCTGACGGCCGTCGGGCTTAACTGCTCGCTGGGCCCGGAGCGGGCGGTACCCGTTATCGCCGCGTTCCGGCAGTACACCGATCTGCCGCTGATGTTCAAGCCCAACGCCGGGAAGCCCATTTCCCAGGGAGACGGCACCACCGTGGAGTACACGGCGGACATCTTCGTGGAGGACAGCCTGCCCGCGCTGGACGCGGATGTGACCTACATCGGCGGCTGCTGCGGCAGCGATGCGTCCTACATCCGGGCGCTGCGCGGACGTCTGCGCCGGCTGGGGTACGGCGTGTGACGCGGCCCGGCGGAGACGGAATCGAAAAATCAGACGAATTGTCCAAAAAAGAAACAAGACAGGCATGCGTGCCATGTGGGATAATAAGTCATGACAATGGGATGCATACAACACACCGGGATAGACTTATCAGAAAGGTTGAGGGATAGCACATGAGCAGGATCCAGGAGATCGACCAGTTGATCCAACAGGGACGGGGCAAAAAGGTCTGCGAGACGATACAGGCGGCCATGAACGAGGGTATTTCCGCCGCTGATATTCTGCGGGAGGGCATGCTGCCCGCCATGAGCGCCATCGGCGAGAAGTTCAAGAACAACGAGGTGTTCGTGCCGGAGGTGCTGGTGGCCGCCCGCGCCATGAACATGGGCATGGCCCTGCTGAAGCCCTACATGGCGGACTGCGGTATCGAGCCGGCGGGCACCGCCGTCATCGGCACCGTCCGGGGCGATATGCACGACATCGGCAAGAATCTGGTGAAGATGATGATCGAGGGCAAGGGCCTGCGGGTGGTGGATCTGGGCGTGGACGTGTCGCCGGAGAAGTTTCTGGAGGCGGCAGAGGAGAACCATGCCGACATCATCTGCTGCTCCGCTCTGCTGACCACCACCATGGGCGAGATCAAGAACATCCTCGCCTATCTGGAGGCACGGAACGTCCGCAGCAAGTACAAGGTAATGATCGGGGGCGCGCCTGTCTCCCAGTCCTACTGCGACGCCATCGGCGCGGACTACTATACGCCGGACGCCGCCTCCGCGGCGGACGTGGCGTACCAGATCTGCCGGCAGGCATAAGGACGTGTATTCGACGGGATGACGGCATCCTGCGGATATAAAACAGAAAAGATGAGAGAAACGAGGAGGAAAACATGAAGAAGATTTTTGCGATGCTGCTGGCATTGGCCATGATGCTGGCGCTGGCGGCCTGCGGCAGCCAGAACACCGGCAATGACACGCCCGACGGCGGCGATGAGCCTGCCGGCACCCCGGCCGTGAAGGTCGGTCTGCTGCTGGAGGGCTCTCTGGGCGATGAGTCCATCAACGATCAGGCCTACGAGGGTCTGAAGAAGGTGGCCGAGGACTTCGGCGTGGAGACGAAGTATGTGGAGTGCACCGACTCCTCCAAGTACAACGACTATCTGGAGGGTCTGGTGGCCGGCGGCTACAACGTCATCTGCTGCGACTCCTTCAACATGGAGGAGGCCCTGCGTGCCTTCGCGCCCCAGTATCCCGATGTCCACTTCATGATCCTGGACACCGAGGTCAGCGACATTGACAACGTGGCGTCCTTCACCTACGCCACCCACGAGTGCTCCTTCCTGGCGGGCATCGCCGCAGCCATGAAGAGCGAGAGCGACGTGATCGGCTTTATCGGCGGCATGCAGATCCCCACCATTGAGAAGTTCCAGGTGGGCTTTGAGGAGGGCGTCCACTATGTGAAGCCCGATGCCAAGGTCATCGTGAAGTACATCGGCAACGATTCCTCCGCGTGGAACGATCCCGCCACCGCCAAGACCCTGACGCTGGACTGCATCGCCAACGGCGCTGACGTCTGCTATCACGCGGCCGGCGCCAGCGGCATGGGTATGGTGGAGGCCTGTGTGGAGAACAACATCTGGGCCATCGGCGTCAACATCGACCAGACCCATCTGGCTCCCAAGAACATGCTGACCAGCGCCCTGACCAAGGGCGACCGTGCCGTGTACCTGTTCGCCGAGAGCTGCATCAACGGCACGCCCATGAGCGGCATGACCGTCCTGAACTGCGCCAATGACGGCGTGGGCGTTGTGGCCAGCGAGTTCATGACCGACGACATCATGACCGCCGTGAACGACGCGGCCGCCAAGATCGTCAGCGGTGAGCTGAAGGTCACCAACGTAATGAGCTATTGATCCGCCGCCCTTCGCGGAAGGGCGTTCCGGGACATCAGGGCCTGCACCGCTGTACAGATCGACCATCTCAGCGGTGCAGGCCCTTGCATGAAAGGACAAGGGATATGCAGGGAATCACCATGAGCGGGATCACCAAGGACTTCCTTGGCAAGCTCGCACTGCAGGATGTGGACATCACCTTCAAAAAGGGCACGGTACACGCCATCGTGGGCGAGAACGGTGCGGGAAAGTCCACCCTGATGAATATTCTCAGCGGCGCGCTGGAGCCCACCGCGGGCGAGATCCGTCTGGACGGCCGGCCGGTACAGCTGCGCAGCCCGCAGGACGCCCGCGCCTGCGGTATCGGCATGGTGTATCAGCATTTCATGCTGGTGCCCACGCTGAAGGTCTGGCAGAACGCCATTATGGGCGCCGAGCCAACCCGCCGGGGCTGCACCATCGACAAGGCGGCGGCGCTGGCCCACATTGAGGAGACGTGCCGCACATACGGCATCCAGCTGAACCCGGAGCAGACCGTGGGCAGCATGACGGTGGGCGAGCAGCAGCGCATCGAGATCCTGAAGGTGCTGATGCGTGACGCGGAGTATGTCATTCTGGACGAGCCCACCGCCGTCCTGACGCCGCAGGAGACGCAGCAGCTCTGCGAAAACATCCGGACATTGAAAAAAATGGGCAAGACCATCATCTTCATCAGCCACAAGCTGGAGGAGGTCATGGACATTGCCGACGAGATATCGGTGCTGCGGCTGGGACGGCTCATCGGCACCATGCCGGCATCGGAGGCCTCGCCGGAGCAGCTGGTGCAGATGATGGTGGGACGCGAGGTGTCCCTCAGCGGCTATCCGGCGGCGGCGGAAAAGGGCGCGGAGATCCTGCGGGTGGAGCACCTGTGTACGGAGCGCACCCAGTTCTCCGCCGGACTGCAGGATATCAGCTTCTCCCTGCACGCCGGGGAGGTGCTGGGCATCGCCGGTGTGGACGGAAACGGCCAGACCGAGCTGGTGGACGCCATTCTGGGTATGCTGCGGGTCAGCGGCGGCAAGGTGGAAAAATCCGGGAAGGATCTGACCAACAGACCGGCGCCCCAGATCCGCAGCGACGGCGTGGCGCTGATCCCACCAGACCGGCAGAAGCAGGGGCTGGTGCTGAACAGCAGCATCCTGATGAACGGCGTGCTGGGCTGCGAGCAGGACAAGCGGTTCTGTAAGCGGGGCATCATCCGCAAGGGGCAGCTGATGGGCGTGATGCCCTCCGTCCTGCAGGACTACGACGTGCGGATGCCGTCCATCAACGCCAACGCGGCGGAGCTGTCCGGCGGCAACCAGCAGAAGGTGATCCTGGCCCGTGAGTTCGGTATCCGCAAGGCCGATCTGGTCATTGCGGTGAACCCCACCCGGGGACTGGATGTGGGCGCCATCGAGTTCGTCTATAAGCGTATTGAGGAGCAGAAGCAGGCGGGCAAGGCCGTGCTGCTGATCTCCACCGAGCTGACGGAGATCATGCGGCTGAGCGACCGCATCGCCGTGTTCTACAAGGGCCGGTGCATGGACATCCTGCCCCGGGAGACGGCGGAGATCAACCGCATCGGCAGCCTGATGATGGGCATTACAGAGGGAGGTGAACACGCATGAGCGCCGTCTCTGATATCCTGAACCGCAAGGGGAGCAAAGCGCTGACCCAGATCTTAATTTTTCTGGTGAGCTTCGTGCTGGCGCTGCTGGTGGGCGGCGTGCTGCTGCTCCTGCAGGGACACGACAACGTGTTCTCCGTGTACTACTACCTGCTGATCCAGCCGTTCACCACATGGAACGGCTTTGTGAAGGTGCTGACCCAGACGACGCCGCTGATCTTCGCGGGTCTGTCCGTGGCCATCGCCTTCAAGTGCGACGTGTTCAACATCGGCGTGGAGGGCCAGCTGTACGCTGGCGCGCTGACGGCGGCCTATCTGGGCTACAGCCTGCAGGGCCTGCCCACGGTGCTGCACATCCTCATCTGCGCGGCAGGCGCCGCGCTGGTGGGCGGTCTGCTGGCGCTGCTGGCAGGCTGGCTGAAGGTTCGCTTCCATGTACATGAGGTCATCTCCACCATTATGATGAACCACATCATCAGCAATCTGGTGACGCTGGTGGTGGTGGACTACTTCCGCAACGACGGACCCACGGCCCGCACCCCCAATATTCAGGAGACGGCGCGGCTGACGCAGCTGGCGCCGCCCAGTCAGCTGAACACCGGCATCCTTCTGGCGGTACTGCTGTGCGCGGTGCTGTATGTGGTGTTCCAGAAAACGCCCTTCGGCTGGCAGCTCAACGCCGCCGGCAAGAACCTGACCACCACCCGCTACTGCGGCGTCAACGCCACGCGGCTTATTCTGGCGGCCATGCTGGTATCCGGCGGGCTGGCCGGTCTGTTGGGCGCGGAGCGTGTGCTGGGCGGCTTCGGCTACATGCAGGTCAACTTCTCCCCCGGCTACGGGTACGACGGCATCACCATCGCCGTCATCGCCAACAACAACCCCTTCGGCTGCCTGCTGATGTCCCTGCTGATGGGCCTGCTGCGGGCAGGCGGCACCCAGCTGAACATCATGTCCGACGTGCCCTCCGAGTGGGTGGACATGCTGTCGGCGTTCATCTTCATCTTCGTGGTGGCGGCCAACGCCGTGATGCGCAGGCTGCCCGAGCTCCGCGCCAGGCGGCAGAGCCGTGAAAGGAGGGCCGGCTGATGATCTCTCTGCCATCCGTAATCTGCAATATGTTCGCCTCCGCCACGCCCATTGCGCTGGCTGGTGTGGGCGGTATGTTCGGCGAGCGCAGCGGCATCACCAACATCGGTCTGGACGGCACCATGCTGTTTGCCGCCTTCACCGCCGTAACGGCCTGCTACTACACCGGCTCCCCGTGGATCGCCCTGCTGGCGGGTATTCTGTCCGGCGTGCTGGTATCGTTCCTGCATGCGTACTTCTGCATCAGCCTCAAGGTGGATCAGACCATCATCGGTCTGGCGGTGAACATTCTGGCCGCCAGCGTGACGGTGTACGCCTCCAGCAGTATTTTCGGCAACAAGGGCTTCACCCCCTCTGTTACCAAGCTGCCCAACATCAGCATCCCCGGTCTGCGCGACCTGCCGGTGGCGGGCGCGTTCTTTGACAGCGCCTCGCTGGTGACGCTGCTGGTGCTGCCGGTGGTGCTGCTGGCCCACTACCTGCTGTACAAGACCCCCTTCGGCATGCGCACCATCGCGGTGGGCCAGAATCCGCAGGCGGCCTTCGTGGCGGGCGTCAACGTCAAGAAGACCCAGTACATCGCCGTGATGCTGGGCGGCCTGACCTGCGGCATGGCCGGCGCGTACCTGTCCATCTCCTACCTGAGCATGTTCGTACGGGATATGGTCAGCGGACGCGGCTTCATCGCCATTGCCGCCATCCTGTTCGGACGGTACAGCCCCTTTGGCATCTTCGCGGCGGCGCTGTTCTTCGGTCTGGCGGACGCCATGCAGATCGCGCTGCAGGGTATCGTGACCATTCCCAACGAGGTGATCCAGTGCGCGCCGTATCTGCTGACCATTCTGGCCGTCACCGTCAACGAGGCCCGCACCATGCGGCGCAGCGGCATCAAGTAAGAAAGGAAGGAACCCCCTATGAGGACAATGACACCCGGCGAGCGCTTTATGCGCTGCCTGAACTTTGAGTCGGTAGACCGCATCCCCGTCATGGACTTCGGCTACTGGCGCGAGACTATCGATGCATGGCACAAGCAGGGCCTGCCCGCGGAGGTGGACTCCACCGAGGAGGTGGAGCGCTATTTCGGCTGCGATCGCGGCTTTGAAACGAATCTGGTGAACTACTGGGGCGACAACGGCCCGGTGGGCATCGAGTGGCGCGCATGGCCCCGCTGGACGAAGGAGGTCATCTCCGAGACGGAGGATACCATCACCTACGGCGGCGAGGTGGGCATCATCACCGAGAACAAGCACTCCGAGAGCATCCCGTTCCAGTCCCGCTACCCCGTGGAGACTATGGAGGACTTCGAGCGCATCGTGGTGCCCCGCCTCAACGGCAAGGACAAGACCCGCGTGACGCCCAGCTTCGCCCCCATGCTCCAGCGGGCCCACGACGAAAAGCAGGCGGTGGGCGCGTGGATCGACGGCTTCTTCGCATGGCCCCGGGAGCTGCTGGGGCCGGAGAACCTGCTGATCTCCTACTACGACGATCCCGACCTGATCCACGCCATCCAGCGCAACCACACGGACTTCGTGAAGGACTGGGTGGACATGGTCTGGGAGGTCACGCCGCTGGACTATGTGTGCTTCTTCGAGGACATGGCCTATAACCACGGCTGCTTCATCTCCCCCAAGACCTTCGACGAGTTCCTGATGCCCTACTACCACGAGCTGGTGGCCTATCTGCGGGCCAAGGGCGTGAAGAAGGTGCTGGTGGACTCCGACGGAAACTCCGTCCAGCTGACGGACAAGCTGGTGGAGGCCGGTGCGGACGGCCACTACCCGCTGGAGATCAACTCCGGCGCCTTCCCGGAGGAGATCCGCAAGCGCCATCCCAAGCTGGCGCTGATCGGCGGCATCAATAAGCTGGCGCTGGCGCAGGATCGCGCCGCCATCGACAAGGAGCTGTCCAAGCTGCCTCCCCTGCTGGAGCAGGGCGGCTACATCCCCTCGCTGGATCACCGCGTGCAGCCCGATGTCCCCATGGCCAACTACCACTACTATATTGAGAAAAAGCGGGAAATCATGGAGAAATACTGCTACTGATCTTTCCCTCCCTGCCCCGCACTTCCCCCGCGGGGCAGGCTCCCCGCCCCCTCCCTCACTTCGGCGGGCAGACCGGCCCGCCGACTGGGGGCGGGCATCTTTATGCTGCGGAATCTGAAAAGCCCGGAGACCTGTTTCCAAGCGGCGTTTCGGAGCTGGCATCTGCATCTGCCATTTGCTTTTTCTGCAAGCATTGTAGCAGGAAAATAGCGGAAATCGAATGTGCGGACAGCAAAAAGCGCCGTCTCGGGATCACTCCCAAGACGGCGCTTTTCTGTTGTGGATCAGAGCGAACACTTCACGGCGAAACCGCCGCTGAAGAAATAGGTGTTCGTCCAATACCTGTTTGGTGGACCTGAAGGGATTCGAACCCTCGACCTCTCGGATGCGAACGAATTAAAAACTCTGATTTGTATTGATTTTCAAACATTTCCAGCGCTTTCGGCTGGAATGCAAATGGCCTTGTGGCCTCTTTTTCCCGTTGTAACCATGTGTCCCGGAAGCGTCTGTGGTACGCGTTGTGGTCATAGAAAAACAGGCGGAAAGGCGTCCATCCTCGGTGCGCCTATTATAGCCAGAAATAGAAAAAGCGTCAACGGTTTTCTTAACCCTTGGCGGCGCAAACCGTTGGATGCTATAATCAAAGAATAAGGGCAGCTGCTTTATACGCGCTCCGAAGGCAGAGGAAAAGATGAGAGATGGTTAGTTGACACTAACCATCGGCGGTGCTATACTTTGGGGCAGAAATGGGGAGTAATGATTTTCTAAGAAAATCGTCCGAAAACGCTAAATTAAGCAAGAATAGCTTTGGGAGGGGTGCCGCAGAAATGCGGCTTTTCCAAGACACGATAGTTAGCTACATCTAACAGAAATATGTGTGCGTATAGGTTAGATACATCTAACGACTGGAGGGATGATAGCGATGCAGGAACACAAGGACTTCTGGGACAAAAATGCCGGTCGGTACGACCGCTTTATGCAAAAGGATCGGGCGGCGTATGACGAGATGTATGCGCTGATCCGGCCGGTGGTGAAAGCAAAAACGGTGCTGGAGCTGGCAACCGGTACAGGGCTGATCGCAAAGCACATCGTGAACGCGGCGGCACATATCGAGGCGACGGACGCCTCCCCGGAGATGATCGCCGAGGCAAAGCGGGATAATCAATCTGCAAAGCTGCACTTTTCCGTGCAGGATATGTTCCGCCTGCCCTATGCGGACAAGTCCTTTGATGTGGTGATCGTGTCCAACGCGCTGCATATCGTGCCGCAGCCGGAGAAAGCCCTTGCCGAGATCAGGCGGGTGCTGAAGGATGACGGCGTGCTCATCGCGCCGACCTTCACCCACGCGGGAAATTCCTTTTCCGGCAAGGTCAGGGCATTTTTCATGAGGCTGGCAGGCTTTCCCCTCCACAGCAAGTGGGCGAGCGAGGAATACCTGCGGTTCCTGCGGCAAAACGGCTGGACGGTGCGGAAAAGCGTTGTTCTGAAAGCATCTTTTCCGCTGACCTATGCGGAATGTGTGAAATCGGAGGTGTGATAAGATGTCATTTTTTGAGAACACCAGAAAGCCTGTGGGGCTTGGCGGGAAAATCATGGTCGCCATGATGAACCTGGGTCACAGTCCTGTGGCACGGTGGGGACTTCGCTTTTTGGAGCTTGCTCCGGACGCCAAGGTTTTGGACTCCGGCTGCGGCGGAGGGGCGAACATCAAGAGACTGCTGAAAAAATGCCCGCAGGGTATTGTCAAGGGCATTGACTATTCCCCCGTCAGTGTGGAGAAATCCAAAAAGGTCAACGAGGCCGCCATAGCGGAGGGCCGCTGCACCGTTCTGCAGGGCAGCGTGGCGGATATGATCTTTGCAAGCAACTGGTTCGATGCGGTAACGGCCTTTGAAACCGTCTATTTCTGGCCTGACCTGCCCCGGTGTTTCCGGGAGGTCTATCGGGTGCTGAAGGTCGGCGGGACATTTCTCATTTGCAATGAGAGCAGTGGCGACACGGACAAGGACGAGAAGTGGACGGAGATCATCGGCGGCATGACCATCTACAAGGACGCCGAGCTGAAGACGTATCTGGAACAGGCGGGCTTTCACGAGGTGCGAATACACAAAAAGAAAGGCTGGCTCTGCATTACGGCGCGGAAATGAGGGGGCTAAATCATGAGTATCTTTGCATCTATCTTACGCAGCGTATACAAGCTCTCCGGCGCGAAAAAGGCGTTTGCCTTGCCGGAGGATGCACTGCGAAAGGAAATTGAAAAGCAGAACCGGCATCGTGGCGTTTTTACGCCCACCGACCGCAAGGCATATTATGAAACGATCGCGGTAAACGGCTTTCCCTGCCTGATTGTGCGAGAGCATCCGAAGCCGTCCGAGCGCGCGATTCTCTATTTCTTCGGAGGCGGCATGGTGATCGGCCCCGATAAGGGCGACCTGCCTGTGATGCGCAAGCTCTGCCGCGAGACAGGCTGCGATGTGTGGTTTCCGTTTTACCCGCTCTGCATGGAACACTGCATTACTGAAACATACGCGATGGTGTACGAATGCTATCGAAAAATGATTGCACTGTACGGCGGCGGGAATGTCAGTACCTGTGGCTTTTCCTCCGGCGGTGCGCTGGCTCTGGGGATCGCGGCGCACAACAACGCGCAGCCCGAGCCGCTGCCGCAGCCGAGACACATCGTCG